>Ga0325403_1000190_pt1 | contig 36659 bp, 31 predicted proteins | sample PopdelMetagenome_19_FD_205665 | JGI IMG/M metagenome (GOLD analysis project Ga0325403, IMG submission 205665) | Populus deltoides microbial communities from Bellville, Georgia, United States - Xylem-PdKOR-R4 | ecosystem: Host-associated > Plants > Phyllosphere > Stem > Wood/Secondary xylem... | reverse complement strand
ATGGACTGAAAATAAATAAAATAAACTTTTGAACTAAAATAAAAATTTTTAAAAGCTTCAAGATTGTGAAAATTCTAAAACAAGTTTATGCTATGTATTTTCTTCATGTTTTATATTTTGTTCCCTGTCTTTTAATTTTGTCCCTTTTACTACATTCTAAAATTTTAACTCATGAAATTTGACCATAAAAGGATTAAATAAAAAAAATCAACAAAAAAATTAAAAAAATTTAAAAAGAAAAAAAAGAGAGTGACTTCAGTGTTTATAAGCAATGATGTTGACTTAAAAACACCCCTATTATTTTAATTGTTTAATTAATACCGATGGAAATGAAACTCATAATTCTATACGAGTATATGTTCACTCTTATGTGTGTGTTATGATTCATATGATTTTTTTATGGTGAAGAAATTTTATTATAAATAGATGAAGCAAATACATCACATGATTGTTTCGTGATTTAATTAAATCAATATAATAACCTTCATAATAATAATAATAATAATAATAATAAAACTTGAATTTGTGAATAATAATAATAATAATAATAGGAGGAGGAAACCATGATAAAATCATATACACTGATGCTTAAAACTATAATTTCTCACGTTTATTTCTATTATGTTTATAATTAATTTAAATTAATGTAATGTACGGGCTGGGGATGGGGTGTTTAGCTGCTAGGCTATTGGATAAATCAATAGAACTCCAAAAAAAATACTGGACAGCTGAAAGTCCATGGGCCAGACTGGACTCCTCAAAAACTTCAATACTTAGCCACTCCCTCTGAGACGTGTCAGGCATTCTTGAATTTCACATTACATGCAAAGCTGCCCCTTCCCCGAACAAACGCCACGAGACTATCCACTCCACACCACCTCGGACCGCCTACCATCCCCGCACCATCTTCAAGGCGCCACCTTACACTTTAGTACACTTCACGAGGTGATACACCTTCAGACCCTGCCACGTTTCTTATCTCTGCCTCCCTATAATACCCGACACCCAACACAACATCATCATAGTAAGGGGGGGAAAACGTATGCTCTTATTTTCCCAGTCATTGCTGTGTGTGTCGCTCACGAAAGGAAGTCATGCCTCATCGATCAAGGCCCATGTCGATGTACGAGCCATCTTCAGGACAACCAACTTCACGCAAGGCGGTGAAGTTTATGACTGCAGGGACAATAGGTGCAGCACTGTTGGTGTTGTCCGGGTTAACTTTGACTGGGACAGTTATAGCCTTGGTCGTGGCCACACCAGTTCTGGTGCTGTCCAGTCCAATTTTAGTCCCGGCAGCGATTGTTGTTTTCCTGGTCACTTCTGGGTTCTTTTTCTCGAGTGGGTGTGGCTTGGCTGCTATAATGGTATCGCTGTGGATATATAACTATGTGACTGGTAAGCATCCACCTGGTGCTGATAAGCTGGATTATGCTAGAGGGAGGATAGCAGAAACGGCCAAGGATATGAAGGATAGAGCTAAAGAGTGTGGTCAGAATGTGCAACAGAAGGTTCAAGAATCTAGTCACACTCAAACTTCTTAATTAATTGAAAGAGGTGTGGGTTTGCCTGGGTTAATGTGATTTGGTTGTCAGTTTCTTATTACGTTGTTGTGATGCTCTCCTCTTTTAATTTGCAGCTGATGATTTTGGTGTGTCAATAAATCTCACTTCTGTTTGTAATAACAGGAAATAATCAAGTTTTATCTAAAAAACAAGCTGCATCGTGTAGATCTCTCTCTCTCTCTCTCTCTCTTCTCTTTTTTCTCAATCTGTGTACAAAAGCGAAAACCCACTTTGGGTGGCAGCCTCTTGGACCTAAAATAACGAGAGATCAAAGTGGCGTCTTTCTGCATTGCTATAGAATGACCATTCTGCATCAAACCACAGAACGTCTCTCTATGAACATTTTGGGTTGCTATACCCAAAGGAAGACTGCACCAACTAGTCTCGAGAATAGTCATTTGCTTAAAAAAAACACCATGATTTAAAACTGCAAGTTGTAAGCATTTTGCCAAAATGCCTACAACTTGAAGTTCTAACTAAATTCTTTTTATCCCCATCTCCAACCTGACAAACGGATGACAATGTTCAAATGCTTCACAAGTTTCAGAAACATGAGAAGTCATAAAAGAAAAGTTATCTAATGGAGGCCTAATGTTTCCTGAAAGAAAAGGAGACTAACGGAAGCAAGAACAAAGTGCTCTGTCCATTGCAAATGCAAAAGCAGGAGAAATTACTGACCACCTTGCTGGAGGAGCGTCTTGTGAGCATTATATGCTTCATGGTTGAGAGGAGGCATGTACATTGTGGAAAGTTCATGACATCCAATCAAAATTTCCCCAAGGAACCTCACAGATGCATCAGAACTCCAATGAAACGAATTGAAATATTCAATAGGACAGTACCAGAGGTCATGCTAAACTTCCAACAACAAATAGGATTTACGGGGGAGATTGTCTGCTCAAACTATTACTGGCCGAATAATGAAAACATCAACCGAGAAAAACTACACAACAAGGTCATGCATGACATGTTAATCTCCTATTCCTACTGACCAAAAACAAGCAAATGACTGACACTTTTACATCAAAAGCAGTGAACACGCCACTAGAGGATATCCGTTACCTCTTGCAAAACGTAACACAGGTAATGATTCTGAAATCAAGATTCTTTGGAAACACTCTGATTCAATGTCTCTCGCCTTCTATCCCTCAGCAGTAGACACGATGGAAGAAAATGAGGAATGATGAATGCCACTCCCAAACAGAGCACTACCAAGACTACTACCCACCAAGCCTTGTGTGGGATTCCCAATAATAGTTCATCACAAACTGTCATACAAAAGAAATATTAAGAATATGGAAAGGATAGAAAAAAGAGTTATTGGTCAGTGTAATATGTAACATGTCTTTATAAGTGAAATTGTGAGAGCATAAGCATTATGGTTGAAACATAAGCTTCACAATATAGAGCGATGAACATAACAAATTTCATGCAGTATCTGTAAAGGATACCTTGGCTTTATGGCAACATTAGGAATCAAGAAACATAACACCCAACAATTCTTGCAATGAAAAAAGCACAATCTCAGTTAACTAATGGGTAACACGTCTGGATAGCAATGGAAATAGAAAACGAAACAAGGAAGCTGCTATTGTAAAAAGAGAAGCTTGTTGACATCTTGTGAAAAGATACAACAACGAAGTAAAGAAAGCCAATGAAACCCAAGGATAACCAGTTGTCTTAGAAGAAATCTAGCAATTTCGAACCAACTCCAAATATCACTCAAAATTGCTTATCTTGGAACAAATTGAAAACTGTTATGAATAACAAATCAACTTAGGTCTGTTCAGAAGGCCCTAAGAAGTTGATGGTGCAGGAATTTCTTTAAGAAAATACTATTAAATTACTGGTTGTGATATGATTTCCTGGCCTCAACGACCACTCTCTCCTCTCTCCCTCTCCTCTCTCACCCCCTCTCTTTCCTTCTCTCTCCCACACATTTTCTCTCACCCACATTCTCTCTCTCCTCTTCTCACACACCTTCTCTCCCCCTCTCACCCTTTCTCACCACCAGGATATCCAATACCAAACTCGGGCATACACCTCAAGGTATTTTCAAGTTTTGAGAAGTCGGAATGCAGCGGCATGCACACAAAATTTTCCATGCAGAGCATGTATCACCTCGCTCACCAATGGTTATTTCCTGCTCATATGGCACCAGCAATCACCAATCTCTCCATCAATGACAAAGTCAAACACTACATTCTGTCTACAACCAATTGTCAGCTCCATTCTCTCCACCAATCAATTGTACTGCAACTCCATTTGCCCTAAGGTAACGATAACAGCAGTCTCCATGCTCACCTTATGAGGTAAGGTAACCAAGGTCTATAAATACCCTAGCTCACTAGGTAAATAGAAAAAAAAATGGACAATCCATTCTTGAACAAGTTAAGAACACATACATTCTCTCATACATTACTTCTCCTCCTACACCTGCTAACTTAAACATCGAGGACAACTACACTTACACTTACACTTAAGCATCGTAGTGTCCTATATCCAAAGAGGATTTGTTTTTCAGGTACAACCCAAATCAGAGGTAAAAACCTATATTCAAAACCAGTCACCAGCCCAAAACACAGCCATGAAAAGCCCAATTTATATCTGAAGTTTTTTACGACTTCATCAGAAATCAATATTGTTATGCTGGTGGCATTAGCAAAATGCAATGTGAACTTGCTTCCTTAAAGCGATATAACAAAAAAAGTTTGCAGATTGAAATGACACATAAAGTGACACTACCACCACTGCAAATACAATGGTTGCCTAAAAAATGTCACAGATGAAACCCCAAGATTGGCAAGATAGATAGATTGACAAGAAAGGTGAAAAAAAAAACAAGAATCCATGTGAACTTAAAAAAGGGTCACAATCATCAATTATAAACGAAGAAACTAACAAATGAGAAACCAGTTAGCTTAATGAAATTCCGAGGCAACAATAGACAATAATTCCAGGAGTTGTCATATGAAGCAGACTTCTATTAAAATGCAGTGAACATGCGGTGCCACTCATATTCAAATTTCAAAGAGCAAAAACAAACACTCAAAATAGAGAATTTTATCATTATGCAGATTACATGAATCTAATTTGCCTTGCCTATATTGAATGTGATGTCTTTCCTCTCCTCTACATTTGGTATTGCCACTACTCCCTCTGGCTCCACCCTCACCAAAACACACAATTTACTCTGCATGAAAAAAAGAAAAAAAGAACAAGAAAAACCACCCTCCTAATCAGATCATGATGTAAGAGTGAAAAAATGTATTAGAAAAACCAACCAACCTGATTGCTATCAAGAATAACATCAGTCTTGAAAATCAGTTTCTCAGTATTTAACAATCTTCTTGCAACCCGGTTCATTCCGGGGTCAGAATCATCTTTCTTCAATTGTATAGTAAAGCTAGCAGGTATCTATTATTCAACAAATTGGAAATCAACGACTCACAATCAGAATCAGAATCATGAAAAAAACCAACCTAAAAGAAAAGGAAAATATACATACAGAAGCTGGATACGATATCTTCACTTCATACCAAGTATGTGATTTAAGCCCTTGCAGCTCGTAAACTCGAGAACCCAGTTGCAAAGGAATAGTTTGCTTCCACAGTTCCTCCCCTACAATCAAAACCTTCCTGTCGTCTCCTCCTCCATTTCCGAAACCTGGGCTGCTGTTGATGCTGCGACTAAACCCAACAATGCAGAGCACAAGCAGCAGATGTGAAAGCATGGCAGTAAATTGAAGCCAGCAATCTATAGAAAGTGGAGAGTTGAATCCATCAATTGGGTCTGCAATAGAGTGGAAAGGAACTAAACGGTGTATAATGAAGGATAAACCACAATTGTTTTAGTGGTCTTATTAGTAAGACCATAATAGTAATATCATTTCGCCCTAGGAATGGCAATGGTTAGCAACTATGTTAGGTTTTTTTAGCCGAACCTATTGGGTATTAATCAAACCGACCCGATTAGGTTTTGGATATCCATTGGACATCCCTACCCGACCTCCAAAACTTTGATACAACATTAAGCACAAAAATAAGGATATTGCAAAACCTAACAAAAACATAAAATCAGCACTGAGCAAATACTTACCAATCGAACGGAAACTATATTCAAGCCAGAACACATTTATACTGATAATAAACCAAATATACAATCATAATTGTTTTTTTTTTTTAAAGGCAGTCACAACCATCAATCTTTTGCAGAATACAAAACCAACTTCCAAAACAAGTGTGAGCAAAGAACTAATGTAAAACAAGCAGCCATATCAAGCATGAGAACTCTTCAAGCCATATCAAGCACGAAATTTGTTCAATGGAACTCACAGGACTTTTAGCATCTTCGGGGAGACAAGATAACTCAGCTGCTGCCTGCTAGTGTTGCTGCCGACATCTGCTGCTGGCCGGAGACGCGGAGATTGGAGAAGAGAGTGAGAGGAAGAGGCAGAGAGCGAGAGACGGGTGACTGGTGAAGGCTGGAGCAGATTGGAAACCTAAATTTTCAACATATATATCTCTTGGTACAAAATGTAAGTCTTTTAAATTTTAAGGTGTTTTTTTTATGTAGTTCGGGTCGGGTAGTACCGAACCTATCCCTAACCTGAACAAGGAAAAAATAATCTTACTCGTTCATGTCGGTTTGGATCAGTATTTTTCGGGTTCGGGTCACCATCTCTAGTTAAGGCGGAATCATATGATTCTGTTATTTTGAGTATTACTCTTTTTTTGGGTTCTGCCTGTTGCATGGTCATCATTCTTTCCACTGTTACATATCGTGCTTGAAGAACGGCAAAATCATTCCCACTGGCAGCATCGGCGATATTCAGGACTTTTGTTGCTGGCAGTCATGTGTCATGTTGCAAATTACTTCCCTAAGAAATCTTCTGAGCCAATTGATTGCTGATGAAATGGAAGAAAAGCAAAGTTGCAGCTTTGTTTACGCAGGCATTGCGTTCTGCAAGCTTCAACATCTTGTCCTTACCATTCCTGTTAAAAACCAAGCTGTACTTTTTAATGAAAAATCAGAAACATTGGATGTGAGTGCATCATTAATCATTCTCGTCTTTCTTCTTCTCATAGATTTTTCTTGAATTTCTTACTTCCAATCCTAGGTTGAATTGATTGTTGCAATCCATGACTTACTTGCTGAGCATGGTCTCTGCTGTGCTGGTGAGGGTGGCGAAGGGGAGGAAGGAACATTTCTTAAATTTGCAATAAAGCAATTCAACATGATGAAGAGCTTTATTTCCCGAACAAAACATCTAAAGTTGAGCCAATATCAAATACATTGGGAGTGGAGATGGGTGCAGCTGAATTGGATGAAATAAGTGCTCCTGCGAATGATGGTTTTGGAGGGAATTTCTTACGGAGTTATATCATCTCCTGCAGGGCTGGAGAACGACAGTGCAAGTGTAGAATGCAGAAGCGGTGATGAGGGCAAGAGCAAAGGAGACAAGCCGATACAATGTATCGATGAACTTAATGAAGATGAAAGGGAGAAACTTGAGTTACTAATTGATAATGCTTTGGATCAGTGTTTTTTCTGCTTATATGGTCTCAACATTCGATCTGATTCTTCTAATGATGATGATGATCTAGCCACTCACAAAAATACTAGTCGTGGAGATTATCAGACCAAGGAACAATGTGCTGATGTTTTTCAGTATATACTGCCAAGTGCAAAGGCTTCATCTGTGAGTATCCTCTCTGTCAACTTCATCTGTATATGAATCTGTGCATCATTATCAGACTTGTTTAATTATTGTCAAGGGGTCTGCACGTAACTGCAGTGCTTGTTTATGGTATCTCGTGCCTCCACAATAGTCTTTTCCAGGCATAATCAACCATAGAAATCCCAAGGCTCGTATAAATTTCTGATTTCATTCCTTGTTACGTTATATTTATTTGAGTCTATTCATTGTGGATATTCCATGCATGTCAGAATTGCTTCGTAGCACTCCTTTTATAGAAAGGAAAATAGAAGAAATGACAGGGAAATGTATGAGCTAACTCCACATGTATGTAACTCAATTCTGAGGCCCTATCGAGCTATGTAAATCAACAAGGAAAGTCATGTGTTGTAATTTTTGCTTGAAGCCAAGTAAATAAATATGAGAATTAGTTTTGTTTATTGCACTAATTGGTAACTGGTTGATATTTGTAACTTGCAAAGCTGGAGGACTCCAGCTTTTTACAATGGAATTGGATTATAAGCCCTTTGAAGAAAACAATTTGGACATATGCGTCGTTGAATTCTTTGGGTTGATTGAGAGAAGGGTTAGATTTTATTTTCTAAAATTGAAAATTTTTAGAAGTTTTCAATTAATATTTTTTTATCATTTTTACATGTTAATATCTAAAATTAAAAAAAATATATTATTTTAATATACTTTTAAACGAAAAACACTATAAAAACTAATATTTACGACTTCAAAATAGATATCCATCTCCTGTCTCAATTTCAACACTCATGCTTATTATTATAGAAAGATTCCAAATCAAAATTGATTTGAGAAATAAAATGAGATACATACGAAATGAAGAATTGGGGCTAAATATCATCTGATGGAAGATTGGTAAAGCCCAAAAGACCAACACTCTTGTAAAATGTCCCCACATTCTAAAATAAGTGGCCATGGTTAAGAGAATTTATTGAACTGATGAAAAGGTGAGACGAGAACAAACAGATGTGTTTTTAAGAGAAAAAAACAGACCTCAAATGTCAAATTATGTTTTGCAGGCAAAATAAAGAGGAGCACAAAGTGAAAGAAATTGATTTAGTGGTGGAATACTCAGCTAGCAGGTGGTAATTGGGCTTCAAGCCTTCCCATGTTGGATTTTGATTTCTGGTTGTTCAACTCGTTTGATCAATTAGAAATGTTAGCATCGATTCCATTTCAACAATGCGTTCACAGGTCTCTACATTCTTTAAACAAAATTATTGATTGGCGATCTCTCCACAGCTAACAGAGATTATGGGGTTTTACGGCGCACTTAATAGACAAGTGGTGAAGGAAACACCCATAACCAAAGACAGAATCCAACACGACCAAAATATAAACCCAAGTGCTCAAATTTCTCTGTCGTCCCCATTCCCACCTCAGTCATGAAACTTTTTCCCCATCTGTTGTTTTCTTAATTTAGCTGACCTTTATCATCCCATATAATGGCTAAAGTTAAAGCAAAAAAATTCACCAAAGATGCCCTATCCTCGCCTATGCTCCTCAGGTAAGCGGAATCCAGACAAGACCAGTTTGTCAGCAAACATCTTGCCAGTCTTAGGCATGACATGCCAGTGCAACGTTAGATTGAATTCTTTACCGCGAAGATTGCTTCCCTGCACAAGGAAAAATAATGTTTAGTTCTGAAACATAGCAGTAGCAGCACATGAGGTGGCGCACGGGTGTGAATGCGCAATGAAATGAAAAGAAATCACTCCATGCGGATGGTACCTGATCAACAAAGCGGTACTTGTTCTTGGTCTGGATCCAAAACTTTGCATTCTCTTTGGCAGGTATAATAGCGTCCCAAAGAGACACCTATCACAAGACATTCAAAAACATTTAAGTAGTGAACATAGTCTTATGCAGTTGACCCTGGCATTTGAGGACATGAAATACAGATGCCTCAAGAGGCTTGTCTAGTGCCTGTACGTGTAACAGGGAAAATGGAAAGGGAAACTGATCCAGCTCCAAGCACACCTCGTAAATTTTTAAAAATTTAAAGTTCAACGTGTGAAAGATGAGAACCAAAATGGAAAAGAACATTCTTCTAATTTCAAGCACCTAGAGTACCTGGTTCAATGAATTCTGTGGAGTTTCATACTCAGCCGCTACAAATATGAAAAGCTGCAATAAATGACAAGTTCATTATTATTACATGTTTGAATTGGCTATTATGTGATCATTATATACTTGAATAAGCATTGAACAATACCAATACATTTAGGTGCCCCATCAATTCAAAATCCCTCGTGCACATGACCAAGGAATAAAAAAGATTTGTTTTTTAATTATAAACAAGTCAGTTTAAAATTCAAGTCATTCATCCCAGCAATGTCCCAACTATGTAACATAAGAAGTTTTACATTGGATTTCCAAATTGTCATAGGGCATCCAAAACTCAATTTGTCAGAACATGGAAACTATAATAGAGAGCGATTGGTTCAGTAAATGAAATGTTCTCACTACTCGGATTACACTCATGAAACAACCAGATGGCTTGCCTTGGCATGAGGGTTAAATATTTACAGCTCTGAAATGAAAAGACTATAACACCTATCACTGAGGAAAAACAAATATACTCCTATTTCAAATTTCGTACCTGCTTTGTGTTCCATGTAAACAGTGACTGTAAATCAGCTGTTATATTCATGGTCAGGCTGACCTGCATTAAATGATGGGCAGTTCAATCAGTGTTGAATTATTGCTAGCTTATCAAGTAGTCCAGAATAAAGTGCCTGCATCTACACTAATGCATAAAAAATGGAAGATGGTTTGACAACATACATTATCTTAAAACAGTTAAGATGAACGGTGAAGAAAGAAATATCAACATTATCAAGCAGGCCTGTCTTCTGGAAAAAGAAATTCCACCATCTTGCAAACTTACAAGCATCACTCTATAAGAAGTTATTTCAATCAAAATTCCTTCTATCTTAAAAACATGCATAGCCACAGAAAAGCCAAGAAGCTGATCGCATATTAACTCAGTGGTTAATAGGTACAAGGTCATCACTTCCCCTAGTGTATGTTTTTGGCACTTATTCAACCAATAACTAAAATTCTAGCATGATGAAAGTAATGATCAACTTTTGATATGAATTTCTTGAAGCAGAAAAAAGACGGAATTGTAATAGGCCAAATCCAATATATAAGCTGAAAAGTTAAAAGATGTAACACTGATTACAGAAGTTCTGTTCTAATACCATTTTAACCTAAACGTTCATGTATCAAGTTGTAAACTACTTCAATTTTGTATTGAATGATTTTTAATACTATCAGAATTTTCTGCAAAATTTAGCATATTATGATCAATTTCAGCAAAGTAGATAGTACATACATGAAATATTTCCGAGATATGACTTTTGACCAATGATGAGACTGATTTGGCAATTTCCTCCATGGCATTTTATAGTCAAGAAGGAGAATTTACCCCAAATATTGAATCTCTCTCTCTCTCTCTCTCACAGAGGAGAAAAAATGCAGGTTGAAAGCAGGATGTCCATAAAGGAAACACAAAGGATAACCAAAAAAAAATGTCTGTGGGGTGTTTGGGACACCCGTGAAGTTAACATCAAAAGCCTTTGGGACTAAGTTCCTCAACAACAAAGATGCATGGCCAGGTCATCTTATAAGCTGAAAACAATTTTATTTTTTTAGATTTAGCAATTACAATGTTCATGAATGTCAACAATTGTGAGAGGCAAAATCAAGTCTAAACCAGCATGTGGGAGAGACCAAATTGTTCTACTCAATTTTTGAAATATCTACCTAAGTGAATCTTTTGACAATAGGGTTTTTTCAGAAAGTGAAAACCAAGACAGTATCTTTATTTATTGGAATCAGTCAGACATACTAAAACCTGAGCACCCTAACAAACAGAAGATCAAACCAATAAGGAGAATGCAAACCTCTAAGAACAATACTTACAATATTAACCAAAAAATAAATATATACACTTGAGCTATATATCATAGAAATACTAAAAACCCAATTCAACAAATAAATAAATAAAAAAAATTAAACTTTAATAAAAAAAAAATCCATTCAACCTAGAATTTGAAACCTGCTCATAAACAAATTTATCCACCTTTTAAAAATCCACGTAGCTTTTTATATTTAGCAACGGTAGCTCTTTTTAATAAGAGATTCCACTTAAAAATTTAAATAATAATAATAAGCACATATTATTGTTAATCCCATCAATTTATACAGTTCAAACTCTTAAAAAAACAAAACAAAAAAAAAGGTAAAGAAAGAATCAATTACCTCATCGTTTCCGGGTGGCTTCTTTTGAAACCCATTGAATTTCACTATCTACAAAACCCGAAATGGAAAGGCAAAAAAAAACATGATTTCAAAGATGGAATTAGATCCACCAAACAGCAATGAATCAACAGAATAAGAAAGAAACCTGGATTTCGGCAGAAGGAGAAGGAAAATTGAAGTTGTCGGAGAAAGAGGCGATGACACACATTAACGCCAGTATAGTGAGGGCGAACGTTAGCAACACGTTCGCTCTGTATACGAACGAATGCATTGTTTCGATGTCGTTTATACAAGAAGAATCTTATTATTTTGACACAAGTAGTAGTAGTGCTATTGCTATATTTCCTTCTTCCTCTTCTCTTCTATTCTGTTGAATTGAACTGATTTCTCTGTGTGTTTGCGGTTTTTGGTCTGAAATCTAGGAGGCGTTTTGTTTTTTGTTTTTTTGAAAGAAGAAGAAGAAACAGGGTGAGTTGGGTGTTTTGGTGCATTTGATTGGCTAGTGCACGTCTCCTATGCAGAGGCCTCTTTGCTTACATAGCAATTTTAGTCAAGCATCATTTATCTGGGCCAATTACAGTATCATCCCTGTACTATGCTACTTTGATTGATTGAGCCCCTATATTGTTTATTTGATGTATTGAGATTTGAGTCCCTTTACTATCTATTATATCTACAAGGGCCCTCCATTTATATCGTTAGAGTTTTTATTAGACAAGCTGGGCAATTCACTCTTTCGCAAGGTCATGTTGAAATATATTCCCCTCAACCATCTCAATACAAGATTAATTTTAAAACACATTTTTAAACGACAAATCTACACTACATCTCCCGAACCCATTGATTTAACTATATAATTTTTATATATATTAATTTCTTATTATAGGAGATTCCATTTGCTGGTATTGTTGATCGAAATTTTCTCCCTACTCACTGCTCTCTCTTCTTAATATAATCTTTCTATTATATTTTTTAGCTTTTAAATTTAAAGGAAAAAATTCACTCATGTTACTCGTTCAGATCTTATGATGGGGTAGAAATGAAAGTCACAAAAATTTTAAAAGCACAACACTGAAAAAAAAACATTCATATGAAAAGATTCTAGACATCTCTTTACGACCAAAGTACAACAAATTGCTGTGCATAGCATTTAAAATTATAATAATAGTTACTTTTTAGAATGATTTTTATATAGAAATATATTAAAATAATATTTTTAAAAAACATCAGCCTATCAAAACAAAAAAATAATATATATTTTTTAAAAGCACGTCAAAAGAAGAAGTAAAGAGGATCCGATGATGAGTTAGAAATGGAAAGTACCGAGATTTTTAAAGCAGAATACTTGGAAAAGAACATTCATATAAAACGATCCGGAACACGTACGTACCTTCTGCACCTCCTATGAAGGCAGGAAATTTTGCCTATTGGCTACCTTGAAGACAAACAAAAAACGGAATTTCATCCGTCGGGTTAATTTTTGGCCCTCTCCTTTTAACCATTTCGAGTTCTGGTTATTTTCTATCCTGAAGACAACACGAGCATAGCTTTTCCATCACATTAAGCTAAGCTAAGCTAAGCTTGTGAGAAATCCGATAGAGCTTCATGGTATTAGAGATCAGCAGATATACAAACTGAATACAATAACGAAAGGGTATTACCCCTTCATATTTACTTTGAACTCTACAGGGCAAAATGACGAGAGAATGCAACTACAATTCCAAAATAAATTACAACGAGTGTTCACACTATTTTATATATTTTTTTTCTTTCTATTTTCTATTCCTACATCTGTGTCAGCCATTTGCCTAGTGCTCTCAAAAAGCATACAAAAGGAGAAGAAAAGGAACCTTCATTGTCAATGTGGAATATGTCTTTGACATATTATCATGACTGCCAGAATAGCTCAAAATCGTTACTATACAGTGAGCGGTCTTGAATCTCCAGATTTGCAACGTGCCAATTTATAAGTTGAGACTGTAAGATTTTACACACAACCAGTCCAGCTGGAAAAATCCACCATTCACTTTCATCCCTGCACACAACCGCCACAGAGGGATCAGTGTGGAACCGTGATATCAGTCCTCTCTCACTCCAACTTGCCAATTAACTAAACTTTCTGGAAGCTATGGAATCAACTTACATGCTAATACTCCATGTCTGAAAGGGGAACTTCTTACTCGAAGATGATTGACTGTTATAGTGAATATATCCACAAATAAAAGCAACCACCTGGCATAAAATCAAAGGAAAGGTTAAGGGATTTATTCCTTTCATAGAAGATGAAAAACAAAGCACATGTTCGGCAACTGAATAACTAGCAGCAAACATTATGTTGGGTTGCTCATATGATGAAAGAATGAAAGTCTGACCAAGTTGATATATATGGCAACTTACGACATTAATCAAGGATGTAACAATCCACAAAGCATAGATACGTGCAAGGCCTGCAGAGCGCCTAGGTCCATGACTGAATAAAGCATTGATTCCCGCAGGAAAGGGCATAAGAATGCCAAGAGGTAAAATAAACAAAACCAGAAAGACACCCCCCAATGAAATTGAATACAGCTGGAGTAAAGTAAGCAACACTAAGCTAAAATCTCCTAAAAGAAGCGTAGAGATGACCAAACCAACAAGATCCTGCAAGAAGACAAGAACGAGCATAGATGAAGTTGAATTGCTGGTACAATTAACAAGATAATGAATACGTACAGAGCTCATTGATACAAAAGCTACCTGATGGCCAACAGGTTTAGTGTTATGAACTATGAATGAGATGAGGTAAAATAAATCCCTCTTCTCTTCCAGCATTCTTAAGCTGTTACAATCTATAATCCCCCCATAAATCCTTTTCCGCCGCATGTAGCTGTCCCTGTTTCTGTGGGCTTGGGATACAAAAACCTCTTCTCTCCAATGAACAGATGGATTTTCTTGGTTTGTGTTCTTCACGAGGCTGGAAAAAAACCAAGTCCAATGACATTCAAAATTAAACGTATGGATATAACCATACAGAAATACTATAAATATGTGCACCTTACAGCTATTTTCTCTAGAATCTGCTGAAAGCTCACCATAAAGGTCAAAATGTTATTTAATTGACATGTACTAGTATACAAAACCACAAGGTATATGTCATACAACCTCATATTCCATGCATGTTCTTTACTGCCCCTGCAATGAATGCATGTCTAAATTTTCTGCTGCCATATACTCTAATCTGCTTGTCATAACACACAAATTGGTTTATAGCTTTTTTATGACAAACTTGAAAAATTGCCATATAGTCACCATTTCACCACTTCCACACTTGCAATGATTCAGAATAAGGACAGCCCGCCACAATATTATACACCTTGATTGACACAAATTTCCATACTGAACACAGACTAGTTGGCTCCTAATATTGACAGGGTATCGGGATAAAAAATCAGGAGGCTAATCAGATAAATGGAAATTATACCCCAATAAAACATAATAAACCATTACCGTGAGTCTTCTTCAATTTGTTTTGCACCATCAATGCCTTCAACAGATGTATGTTCACTTTCTTCTTCAACAGCATGAACCAAAAGTCCATACTGGCAATGACCAGAAGTAGTAGCCTGAAACCACGCAAGATCAACATGCACTCCATGGTTTCTCAAAGCTGGATTAGCATGCGTTTCAAGCCATCTAAGGACAGGTCGAAAAGTTACTGTTAGCCGCCCACGACGAACCAAGCGCAGTTGTGCATTCAAACCAGCAGCTATCCGATACCAAGTGGTAGAAGGGACCATCTGCAAGCCATAAGGTAAAAGGTAAATCAATTTTGAGCTACAAATTGCAACATGTTGATTAAGCTCCCTAACCTTAAAAGTGTAAATGACAAACTTGTTAGCATTGAGTTCTTGGAAGCAGATGCCAAACCTGGCTCATGACGCTGGTAAGAATATTGTCACTTTGAATTGAGAAAGGAGCCATGTAACTTCCATCACCTCCAAAAAGTATAGACATTGGAAGTCTTTGATGTAGGCGAGCAGGAATATCAGTTCTCTTCTCATCTCCACCAAGGTAGAAATCCAAGTATCCGAGCATTAAATCAGAGGTTGCAGCCACCTAGAGAACAAAGACCATATTTGAGCCAAATATTTATGATTCTTTTACACAAGGTCTTAGGCTTTTGAAGGAACATAAAACATGTTTTAAATCCTGAAAAAAAAAGTTTCAAATTGATACACAACAATAAAACATATCACCCTCTCCATTCACTTAAAATAATATTCAAACAAAAATGTACAATAACAATAAATGGCTAAACTTCTAATGTAGGTGCAACAAAATTTGAAACTAATAGAACCAAAAGTAAGTCACATGACATGCACGTTTTGAAGGGAAAAGGAATAGAAAAAATGGGAGGTGTGAATGGGCAAAAGAAAATCACCACACAAACAAACCTTAAGCCCTTCATAGAGAGCCCGTGAACGGCAAGAGCGCAAGCAAGCATGGTCATACTCCGATCGAACAAACTCTCGCAGTCTTTGCAGTTTAATTCTCCGTCTCCATTGCTGCCATGACCATGCAAGGGGGTATGCAAGAACAGACACTAAAATGTAAATTGCACCTTCCCACCATTGATAAGCAGCTATACCATTAATCTCATCCACAAATGTATTGAATGCACCCTCATATCTGATAGACCATCATAAATAAGGTGAAAACATAGCTTTGCAATGATAATTGATATCAAAACCCCAAAGTTTGGCAGAAGAACTGAGCCAACTGAGCCATTCCTGTAAAAAAACAGTATGAGAATTAACTTACACAATCTCTTTTATTTGCTCAGGAGGGGTATGGGGAAGATGCCAAGGCTCACTGAAAGTATTACGGCCCATAAAATACATTCTGTGCACATGACTCTGAGACTCCTCAGCTCTATTTGTTTCCAAAACCTGAAAAGTGATACGCAACTTGTCAATCTATACATAAACTAGTGAAGCCCTCCCTTCAAATTCTTCTATATAAAGATCAAGGGAAGGGAGATATCCAAGGCCTAAGCTGGGTTCTAAATACAACTTTTAAATGAACAGAAATTAACATGCTGAGACATGAAGAAACCTCATTTAATGACTCTAGGAAGGGAAAAGAATGATCTATCTGAGAGCCATGTTGAGTGGGAGCTGGACCAGGTAATTCATCCACCCCAACAAATTTCATCCGAGCAACGCTGAGCACCAGCGCTAAGAGGATGAGGAGACCCAAAAGAAGAAGACAAAACAGCCATGGCCCACCAAACGTGTAAATCAACTCTTCTAGGGCTGTATAACAATGTGGCATGTGAAATCTCTCCGAAACACATTTGTAAGGACATGGAGTTTCAGCAATACCACCTGGTAAAGCGGACAAAGTGAGGATTTGCACTGTTTAGCATTATGAACACAAGTATAATGCATGTGCCTGCAAATGCATGGTGTCTTCCAGCATTGTGTGTGAAAGCATGCATGCCCGAACCTCTGCAACCCCTCCCTCCAAATTATTTGTCCATCTCAAGAAAATTCAACTTTAGCAGACGTTTGTTGCTTTGACATAGAATAAAAAGGTTTGTGCGGTCTAGCATCTCCTTTGCATATAAAGACGAATTTAGGAGATGGTAAAATTTCAGAGATTAAATTTTACTATGAAATTATACAAGTTTCAGGCAGCCAGCCACCCCAGTATGTCGTTTTAGATCAGGCAAAAAGCTTAAGAACTCCCAACTTTAAAATACCTCGAACAGCAACATAAGCAGCACGACGAGGAAGATCATCAGCAGGGCATGAATGACAAAGCACTCTACTAGATCCAGTTACATTCTTATATGTGCCAACTGGACATTCCTGAAGAAGTACAGAAAAAAATGAAGGAGAAAATGAAGACTGGAGAATACAGCTTTAAAGTAGTTAATAATTGTTTTAAACAAGATGTCTGAAACTATCACCAAAAGGATTATCATATCAGAACTCCCTAAAAACCTAATACCATTTGTCATGAAATCGATACCTTATTTCTGATTAGATGATTGCATGGTGCATTTATATGGTCTAAAACAATTCACCTTCAATTTTTTTACCTTGCTACAAATGCAACCGACATTGAACATCACATTATTTTCTCAAATACGATCATATTCAATGATAGCAAGATTATAATTCCTAACACCCACGCATATACTCTCAACATAAGACATGCCACTTGCAGTAATTAACTCAAGAAGAGACATGCGCAGATGAAATCACAAAGTCAAGAAATCATGACACTACCTCACAAAATATTCCATACAGCCCCTTTGGGCAAGCTTTTCCCGTCACTGTTCCGTTTTCCCCAGCATGACCATCATCTCTTCCCAATCCTCCCCTGCAATGAAGAGTGAAACCCAATCAGATCAAGGATGCACATCTCAGAGCCAACAGTTAAAATTAACATCAGTAGTTCAATGTAGATTATACATTCACAATGTTCAAGGTGCAGAGGGCAGACTGCATTTAGTAAAGGATTCAGTCCCTCCAAGAACTCAAAACAAATGATAAAAATCTGCTTGTGATGGGCTGAAGGGAAGGTGAATACGTATGCTATTTGTGATCTTTGGGAAGAGTCAAGAAAAAGCATATGGTAAAGATAACCTAATACTTGCTTACACAGCAATTTATAGCTTCCATTCGGTTAATGCCTGAAATATAATATTAACAGAAACATTAACGAGCAATGTTTTAGGAGGATCATACAAGCTTTCTCGGTAATGAGTTCAGCACATGACATGGAAGCTCTATTTGTCATCCTTGCCTAGTTTATGCCAGTGCGTGCAGAAGCCCCACTATATCTTCCTATAAGTTTATGTGAGTATGCAGATTCCCCACTATCTATTCATATAATCAATGAGCAATATAGTCCCTTACCACATTGGCTGGTGTCTTTAGCTATGTTGAGACAGCAGGTGGACAGCACCCCCTCAATTACACAGCCAGTCACTCAACATCTCGTATCAAGTAGCTCATATTAAATATCTTAAATTCATATTATTGTTTATTTGACCATTCAATAACCAAACTATTCAGCATCCTTGTTAGTCTTTAAATTCCTGTGGTTTCAGACACTGAATCCTTCTCTTTAACATTTTTCTTTCCTTCAAAATGGCTTCTAAACTTCATTAAAATTCATAATAAATAGCTTTTGAGACTAAACTAAACCATAATTCTCAGGTTATTTTTTTCCAACAGCCTATTGAAAACTTAATATTAAGAACAAATTAATTTTGAACATCAGGCAAATCTAATGATCAAAATATAGAATGAATTAAATAATCAATATTATCTGATAAATTCTCACTGTGTTTTCCAATATTTCTTGGAAAAAGAAAACCTTGTGGATCAGAATTATCTGGCACCACCAGAAAATGCAGTGTTTAAATAGATCATATAGAATACAAACCAAGTGTGGATGCTTCCATTCACACGAGCAATGGGCTGGTACATGTCCCCAGTTGGAATGTCTGACCAATGGAGGTGAACTCTTCCACCACCACCTCCACCGCCCCCCTTTGGACTACCATATCCCCCAACACTTGAAAGTACAGCATGCTCCCCAAGATCTAGTGTATGCAAGAACAGAAGAATAGTTCCTCCAGAACCACCGCCAGGACCTCCAGCAGTACCTTTTATGACTACCAGTTGGTCTCTAGTGATTCCTTTAAAACTTTCACCATCAGCTCTGACTGAACCTTCAACAGACAAACTTGACAAAGGATGCTCCAATGAACCCATTACTGACCAGACAGGTAGACCAAATGAATATAAGTGAATCGGTTTGAAGGTAAAATAGCAAAGGAACACGAACACAACCAAGTTCCCTAAAATGCAAATGGGCAACTTAACCATGTTAAAAGTTGCCAACTTGAATGCACAAATATTATTATTTTTAATATATCCAGGAAAGAGGTGATCCAAATATCACTCTGTTGAGAGAGATCCCTTACCATATTTCATGCAGAAGGTCACCATTTTCGAATGACACGGATAAAAGATAATACATCATATGTATGTCAAAACAAAGCTGAAAGTTATTAGCTGATAAATTGATCCAAAGCACAAGCTTACCTATAATGCCACCACCTGCAGTAGAACCAGAAGAGTTTTCCTGTCCACTTCCACTACCAAGTTCACAAGGTAGCTCTGCATCACCATATGAAACACCACCATCAACACATCTATCATTGTAACATGCAGACCCACCTTTGCCACCATGGCCACCACCACTGCCAATCCCATTGCTTAAACCATTACCTCTACCCACACCACCAGTGCAGCCTGCATGAGTACAATGTTATCAGCAATTCTGTCTAAATATGATTCTTCAATGTGAACACAAACTTATCTTATCTTTATTCAAACACAACAAATGAACTCAAAGAGTCTTCTCACACTATCCAAAATGCAGCTTAAAAAAATGTGGGCATGCATGTCTGTGCGAGGGTATTCAATAAATCTTTTGTGTGTGCAAGGAAAGGTGGTACAAGGAAGGATGGGGAGGGATGAGATTCCGTGTAAACTGAAATAGGTAGACAAATGTCCATTAAAAAATATTGTACAAAGAAAAAGAGAGTATTACCCATGGCAGATGCACTTATTGTTCCAGAAGATGGAACAGATATTGCTCTTGCCTGATTAAAATGGACAACAGATCCTTCTATAAGTCCCTCAACTGTAATATCCTCCACTCGGCATATCTGAAATATATGGGAAAAAAAGTTAGATAAGCTGGAATAAGTAAATTCCAAACCTTATAACATGCAACTTATATTCAAGGATCACCTGAAGGGTAAAAGAAAGAGATGAGTTCACATTGCAATCTTCAGGAGGATGAAAAAGTTCTGCAGGGCACTCCTCAAGTTGGCAATGGAGCCTTGGCGTACTACAGAAGTAAAAGCACAAAACTCTGTAAGTTCAAACATAAACCAGAGAGAGAAAAAAATCCAACAAAATATGGACTCACATTGCATCACTTGTTGCATTCTCCACAGGACCACGCAACACAGATCCAGGTGCAACCTTGTGAAAAATTAAAAATGCATAATTAGTCATCAATAATTAGAACACAAACTGGTCATGTCCGCACAAACATTGCACAACAAAGGTTTCCGGGATTAGAACCGGGCTACAACAACATTACTATCAGTAGAACAAAGAAAGAAAGAAAGAATGAAAGAAACAGACTTATTGCCACAATAGCTCTCACAAAAGAAATACTCCATCCCACAGTCCCTCAGAAATATACTTGGCGAGAGCAGAATGTTTTAGGAAGATTGCAATTGATACATTGACACAAACTTTCCAAAGTTAACCCTAGTCCACTTGAATATTCAACTCGAAAGTTCATTTTAGCATACAATAAAGGCTATGGGATATTATTGGAAAACTAAAACAATTTTTGTTGACTTCTAAAAATTGACAAAAATATTGAACATCCAAAAAAAGCATGTGTTATTGAGTAAGAATTAATGAAATTAATTGCACCTAATAAAAATACATCTCATCCCAGCAGCCATGACTGCTAAAGACAGATGAAACAGTGGAAACACTTTTCAAGTACTGCAAATCAAACCAGTTCAGCAGGCAAAAACTTACTATAAAACTGAGAAAAGAGAACAACCTCAACGTGCTAGAATCACAGTTTTCTTCCCAAAAAAAAAACAAAGATACTGAACCACTAAGTAACCAACATGCAAAGTGAACTTGTAAGCCATCAATACAACTAATTGTTACTGTTATTGTAAAACACAGCTTACATGAATGCTATAAAAAAGTGATAGAACCAAACGTTGAGCTTCAATCCAATTGCCTGATCCAGACAAATTCAACAGACCTTGACCATGAACCCCCAGATTGGCATTAGAATGTATGACAGATGATTCCTGTTTAACAAAAAAAGGATTGGCATATCATTTGCAAAACACAGCACAAGTAAAATATGCCAGTCACAATGAGAAAGTACCTTAAGAACAACTAGATTGCTAGCCTCAAGCAAAGAAGTTGCAACAGTTATATCTTCACCGCCATCTATGATCATTTTGGAATTCCACATTAAGAACATTTTCACACTCATGCGTAGAGCCCCATAAACCTGATGTGTGAAAACCAATGATCATGCACATCAAAATCATATTACATACAAGCACAAATAAAAAATGGTATACATGGATATAACAGAACGAAAATCTAAACAAAGCATGGATAGAGTGTGGAACAAGCAGAAACTTAAAATTCTCATTGACGCATATATGAAAAAAAAAATATCGTCAGACTAGAAGTGATGATTTTAAAAGCCATAATTATGAAACCATAATTTCACTAGAAATGAAGAAAAAAGCATATTAAAAAAGGTTAGAATAATACTAGAGATGACTTTCAAGTTTTAGTTTTTATAAAAGATTAACAAATGAGTTCAAAGCCTAAAACGGTACCAAAATGTAGATGTTTCCATGCATAGACAGAGAGTAATATGTGCATAAAAGATCATACAAAGGCATAATTATGCAAGGCAAGAGCCTGCAAAAGGGGAAAAGAATGACAGGTCAATTACTATAACATGGACAAGTTGACAAGTGATGAAATCTCCAAGACTGATGTGGTGCTGTAGAAGCAATTTCAGCTCTCAAACAAATTCAACAGAAATCTGAAAGCTATTCTTTTTGAGGCATGGACAAGCTGAGAAGTGATGAAATCTCCAAGATTGGTCCAGTGTTGTAGAAGCAATTTCAGCACTCAAACAAATTTGACAGAAATTCGAAAGCCATTCTTCTTGAGGCTTTACTACAATATGTTTCTTATTTAGAAAAACTAGTTACTTCAGGTTATGATGAATTTAGGGTTGCTTGGGAGCTTTATGATTTAGAAATTATTTTATTTCCAATTTAGTTTTTGGTATACTAGGGTTCCTGAAGGTCCAATAGACACCACAGCATGTTCTGTACACATTTAATGATGCAATTGAAGATGAGAAGGATAAAACGAGTTGGGATCAAGGATGTAACTTCAAGCTATTGGCAGAAGAATGGAAGCTTTTGTACTGCTTGAACATTTCAAAACTTGAGGTCAAGTTTTTCCCAACAAAGAGAGAATGATGCAAGGGCTATTGAAGATCTCAAACAAAATACCTTTTAATGAAAGCTGTAGAATTTATTTTTCTCAAGTTCTTATTCTATGTTATTTGTTTTTCCCCAGGACATCTAGTTATCGTAAATCATTGTGTATTTAGTATTAATTACGAGTTCCACTGTCGGGACTTCACTCCCTAATTGTTATGGTCTAATAGAGATTTTGGGGGAGCATCTATATGAGGAACCATATTTTGTCGTGTGGAATAGAGGGTTTTGTTGACAGATAATTGAGAATTGATGATAGTTCAATTTTTACTTATTCTTTCTATGTTACCCTATATTCTCTCCTTTCTATTCCTTGTTTCCTATAAGAGAAACCAAAGAAATGCACATACACAATCAATGTATAGTTGTGGGTTTTTCTCAATGCTGGCTGAACAAGTACAGTAGTAAGTGTGGGTTTTTGCTGCATTCATGAATTCATCAACGCATATACACAATCAATGTATAGTTGTGGCTTGCCTTGATTACAGAGTCACTCATTAATAGCTCTTCCGCAAATAATTCAAACTCTGACGAAGCATAATGAGCTAGCCCAAAGCTTAGGACTCCACTGCATAACAGACTTATTTGTCCTTGGACCTACATATTCACCAGGATTAGCTTAAAATGCAATTATATCAACAAAAAAAAAAATACTTAGCATCTTATCAAAAATCCAAATGCAAAAGATTGTGGCAAAAAAAGATAAGGATAACTAAGATAACAGAAGAGTGCAACAAGAGATATATCCTCTCCTTTGAGAATTGATGCATTAAACCCACTCTCTCAAAATTCTAAGGTGGGCCAAAGAGAAAATATAAAAAGCCTCACCTAGAGCTCCAACAGATCCAAGAGCCAGTGCAAACTATCTTATATAGACACGAAGAATGAAATATATAAAAGCTTCACCTAGAGCTCCAACAGATCCTACAGCGAGTGCAAGCTATCTTATATAGACAGATATACAAGAATACAATAGACATATAAACCATGGAAACGAGCCTCTCAATGTGGGAATTCCTGTAACTGTCCGGTAACACCATTGTTCTAAGCTTTTCATCATTCTCATCAAGTACGATTTTAAGAATTTTCAGAATAGTTGTGCCTGAATGATGTTACAAAGCTGAAAACTGACAAACAATGGGACAAATGGACCAAAAACGTTTGCTGAAGTATATGATATATGCATGTTATGCAGGAATTGGTTATATGTCTGGACCTGTATGCATGCACATATAGTTTTTAGTAAGAATTCATCTTTTCTGCCTATCAGCATATGCATGGGACACAAAGTAGTGCACATTCTAAAACCAGCACTTCAGATACTTCCTATTTCTGCCCTCTATTCTTTTCCTTTAAATGTGATCACCAACCACCCTCAAAAATAAAATTTCTTAATCTTTGCAATTTCAGATCATTCATGTTTCTGCACTTAATACCGTTCCCATTTCTGCACTCTATTCATTTCCATTAAATGACACCAACAACCCCTTCAAAAAAAATGGTCCTAATCTTTTCCCAAGGCTAACAAATTTTCATACATATAGAAGCTAAAAAGTAACTCGAATTTCAACAACCTGAACACGACTCCAGAGCAATGGAACAGTAGCCCTGGCATGATTTCGAACATAAACATTTGTCCAGAGAGGCTGATAAGGAAACTCCAAAAGAAGTGTATCTGTATCTGTTGACATATTGTGATTGCTCACAGTAAGGCTCCGGGCAACAGCATCATATAAAGTTCCAGCACCACCTGCATTTTCTGGACAACCGAAACTATTCCCTCCTACAAACATAACAACAAAGCATAAAGTTTCAGTATTTGCCAATTGAGAAGTACAATTGAATTGAACCATGATAAGACAAGCTCTCCAAACAATTCACATTGTCACACTTTTTAAAGTCATCTGATACACAGCTAGTAATCACACCCCAATAATTATATCCAAACAAAAATGAGTTCAAAATAGAAATTTTGAATTATAGGAAAAGTGTTTCGCAAAATTTTTGGAACAACAAAAGTATGAGGCCAGGAGAGAAACAATATAACAAACCCAGTACCATGTTCCATCCTCTCACATTCATATAGTGACTACATTTGGCTGACATGAACAAGAGAAAGACAAACAGAGAGAGAGAGAGATACAATGGATCTAGTGAATGATTTCTCAAACCAAAAGGCTTATAACTGGACAAGACAAAGACTCCAAGAAAGCAATTGGGCCGTGAACGGAAAAATACAAGTGCTGTTTAGAATATACACATTGAAAAGCAGATGATAAGAGGTGACCAAGATGAGGAACAATGAACAACATCGTCGAAGGTAACAAAGACATACAATGACAAAGAGAGCAACATGTTCTGTGCTTCAGATTACCGTGTGCAACACAGAACAATCAACATAATTTTCCAGCATCTACAACAGTGAATGAGATACTGTGTGGTATATTAAGACATTTATGAGGAATATTTTGTCCAGGATGTACTATTTTTCCTTTTCTAATTATGCCAGAATACTCAAGTCCATTGCTGTTTCAAGGCATCACTTTCCTTGATTGATAACATATATAAATGAAAAGAAAAAAAAAACCCAAATGCAGATTCCTACCTCCAAGACCACCTTAAAGGAACTTTTGACATAATTCCCATAATAGAAAAGGAAAAATGCAAATGCTATGAGCATGAATGAATGTTCAAACTACCTTTCAGTTAAACTTGCAGATTTCAGTCTCTGATAGGAAAGCACTCTCTCAAGACATCAACAAGTAATGGCAACTAAAACCAGGAATTACTATTCAGACAAGTTTGTTCACAAGATTTCACCATAAAAATCTACCCGTGACAAGGAAGTATGATGGGTCTCACCATGCACAAAAATTTGAGGGTCGTCATGCCTACTGAAAATGTCAACTGAAACTCTTCCACCACCGCCACCAGCAAAACCATTACCTCCACAAGCGCTTATCCTGCCACCTCCAGTCCTGCTCTTCAAATAGAGATAAATCATAGAGACATTAAAACCCAATGGTGATACCATGACTGCAGAAAATGCAAGTTGAGAAAGACATGGTCAACATTGTAACTGCAGCTGAGTCTACCATAAATACATGGATAATATGATATTAAATAAGTCAACCTCTCAAACTTACTCCCCATGCATGCATGGATGCTCACACACATGCAGATATTCTTTTAAGTTACAAGGCATTCATGAATAAACAGACACATAAAGATGCAAAGCATATATGTACATTTGATGGCCTTGGTTATCAAACCCTTGTATGGTTAACTCCCTCTCCACTAGCACATAAATTGTAACTGCATTTGACATGCAGGAATTTAGAGTCTCGTTCTCCATAGAAACATCATAACTAAAGGCAGGTATGGATAAGTAAACTATCCAACTATCCATGCCATCCAATGCATAAGCCACAAATATACTGGCAATTGATTGAGATAGCACAAAACAGCATCCACTACTTTGCTAAAAATCACTTCAGAATCAAGTACGCAGGGCCACAGAATAGCCAAAAACTGAAAGTCAGTAGACCAAGCAAGGCCACTATATGATAAACATTCACTTATATCCGGCCTGGATAATACAGTAAACAAACATAACCAAATGGAGAGGCGGTCGCTGAATTCTTTCAAGTAATCGATAAAGAAAGGACATCTATGAAAGGAAATCAGCAGATCTTCCCTTCATTTAACACAAAATGTTTAATTAAAGCAATATGTGAGGTCTATTTTTATGGTAAAAATGGGTATTGATTCACATTTACCCTTCGGAGCTGATGCTACATCTTATATTGCATAAATGAGTAGGATAACTAAAACCTTAAAACACTCTTGATTTTTCCATAAAAAGGCTAATGTTAAACTCCATTATCTTCATTACAACTTACTTTCCACAAAACTCTTTCACCAGCCGTCCATCAGCTGTCCATTAACCAATCTCCATTAATTCTTTCCAACTTCTTAAGCCATTAAACCCTAATCTCCTCGGCAACCAAAACTAAATAATTTCAAATTAAGAACTCTACATTATTGCACAAGGCTTTTCTAACAACCTTTTCATTAATCAATCTTTTCATTTATTGTTTTCCAAGATTTAATCCATAAAACTCCAACTCCTCCAGCCACCAAAATTTCCCAATTACCCAATTAAAAACCCTATATCATCCCAAAATAAATCAGAATATTAACAATAAATCTAACACAAAATAAAGTAATGAATGCAGTTGGTAAGCAAGTAAATTACATTTTATAAGCCTTCAAAAGTATGCTCCCACCCGAACCACCACCTCCCTTGACACCCCCATAACCACCATCAGCCAATATAGCTCCATCCACAGCCAAATACTCCTTCACTTTCATTTTCACTCTCCCACCTCCTGCCCCTCCATAATCCACTTCCTTACTCGTACTCCCTCCTTTACTCCCATAACTCCAAGGATCCTGCAAACTTGACCAAGAATACGCATCTCCTCCCCAAATATCCTCCGGCAACTTCTCTTTATCCACCAAACAACATGCCCCTCTCCCTCCATGCCCTCCGCCCGCCCCTTCCAAGCCCTGTGGTGTTCCACTCGTTTGCGGGGGAGGATCTCCAGCTAATCCCGTCGTATTCACAACCGAACCATTAAAAAAACTAGCGTTATTCGCCACAAGCTCAAAAGTCCCGGTCACAATAGACGAATTGACTGATAAATTGAAATTCCCTGAGACATTTATCGTTATTGAACATCCAAAATTAGGGCAATGAAACCTCACACCAGGATGGATATAAAAATCTCCTTTCCCTTCTATGTACACGTCACGAGTGAGGTTCACATCAGCAACTATTTGACATACAGTATCAATCGAACCGATGCCTCCGAGATCGTCAGTGCAAGATGCCGACGGTGGATGCGGCGGCGGTGGAGGTGGTGCTGGTGGCGAGTAGTCTTGGTGGAAGAGGAGATTGGAATCTAAATCAATTACCGAAAAGGAACCCGATTCCGAATCCGAACCCGAACAGAGAACTCTAAGGTTTGTGGTTAGGGTTATTATTGTAATTAAAATGGGTATAAAGGTGAAAATGAACTGAAACCGAGCCATTCACTGGTCGTGAAAGACATTAGAATTAGAAATTAGGAGTTGAATGTAAATGGAAACATTGGATTGTGGAATTCAATTTCATCATGACAAAGAAAGCTATGAAATTTCTTCCTTTTTTTATAGACGATTGAAAACCCTAGAAATGGATTCTCTGCAAGTGGAAAGGTTTTTGGAGAGAGAGAGAGAGAGAGGAAATGACAGTACACCACGGACAGGATGCGAAGAGAGAGAAAAATAGAGAAGAGGGGCACTTTATTGGGTGTGGTTAGATGTACGATAAAATCAACCTCATGTTGGAATTGTGTCGAGTTTTATTGATTGAAATTGTGATGGTTTTCCGTCGGTGTTGGCTGATTAGTGATTTGACCAATGGGACATGCTATGTAGACTATTGTGATGAGATTGAGTGCGTGCGAATATTTTGGTTTAGTGAATTCCACGCGTATGAAAGAGCGTCTGACGTGCTTGAAATATTGATCTGGTAGAGAAAAAGGAGAGTGCGTGTAAGGGTTTAAGGCCCTTTGCGATCGAATTCGTTGCTTTGGGATTTGAGGTTTGTTTGCACACGCGGTTATGAAACAAAGGAGCGTAAAATGTAGTGCCCAAAACCAGTAAAAAGAGTTGAATTCGTTAAGGCAATATTAAAAATTAAGGGAAAAAATTAAAAATTAAAAATGTAAATTCAATATTACTCATTAAGGTGTTGTTTGTTTTCATAAAAAATAAAATATTTTTATATTTTACTATGATTGTTTCTTATAAAATATTCTGCAACAAAATTATTTTATATAAAATAATATACAGTTAATATTTAAATTTATTTTATTTACTATAAAACATTTCCAACTCAAGAAATTTAAATTTATAATATTATTCAATTATATCAATAATTATCTTCATCTCACCACCACCATTATTATTTTTTCACCATTAACTTTTTTTTTATAACTATCAAGATTATTTTACCGTTATTATCTTTTTTTTATTATCATCACGACTATTATATCATAACCACTATTATTATAACCGTCTCATCATTATTAACATCAACTTATTATTATTATCATCATTATCATTCTACCGCAACCTTTTTCTTCACCGTCATTATTATATCATCATAATAACCATTATTATAACTATCTTGTCATCATCATAATTATTAAAAAATACTTTGTATGAAAAATATTTTTTGGCTAAACATTTAAAAATATTATACAAGAAAGTATTTTACATGTAAAATTCATCTATAAAATATATTCATGCAAAACAAACGAACCCTAGGACAATAATTTAAAAGAGAAAAAAATGGGCTGGGGTTTAGCATATGGACTCGGCCAGTATGTACCTCAACTCATGATAACAGTAATTGAGACCTCATTTTACTTCCTCTTCCCATATGATAATTGTTACTGAAATAATATTCATTAGTCACACATCTTAATTTATCAGCAGCGATTGGAAACGGGGTTAATCTGTATTTTTAAAAAGTGTAAATTTTTTTATCAAAAATTAATTTTTTAATATATTTTAAATTATTTTAATAAGTTGATTTTAAAAAAATAAAAAAAATATTATTTTAATACAATTTTTTTATATAAAAAACAATTACACTCACAAACAGTTTATCATGCAATTCTCCTTATTCCCACCACTGTTTCATAAAACTAACCTTTAATTAGCTTCTATGATTTCCATAATAACATTTAAAGCAGGTAACCCAACAAAAAAAATTAGGGTTCTTTGTATTTTAACCCTATTTCAGCCAATTTTATACATTTTTATGCTTGTTGATGTTTTTACTATGCTTCTGCCAGCATCACCATGCAGTAACGACCATGAAAACAATTCAAAGAAAGAGTGCTGATGAAAGCAAGCGATCGCAATTCAACAGTGGATTGAAAAATCATTTAGAAACTTTACTTGAAAAACGAGTAGAATTAAATCAGTAAAGACTATAAAATCAAATTCAAAACTCCACTCGAAAATAAATAGGAATAACTCAACAGTAAATTAAAAAATAACCCGAAAACTCTGCTAAAAAAGGAACAAAACCAAATCAGCAATAACCATAAAGTCATCTCGAACTATGTTTGAAAACAAGTGACGTGAAAGTGGTGTTGAATTTCTGGATATAATGGCCGTCCAAGTGATGTTGAATTTGTCGTGTACTTCATAGAAAATAAATTGACAGCTCTCCTACACTGCCCCGGCCAGGCAACCATCCCAACATTTCACAGCACATGGTACTAACGAAAATTCGGAGCTCAAGTATAGCTCCGAGAGGAACTGTATAAACTGTTTGTGGCTTCGAGAAGGACTATAAATATACATGTATCAGTCACTATCCTCCTCCCGAGAAATTGAGCGTAAAAGAATGAAATATGGAACATGTATAATGTAGTTCTTCCTGTCTGGTAGAAGTAAGAGATTTACTGCAAGGTGGAGTCGGTGTGGCTGGTGAGTTAATTAGAAGATTTGTAACGGAATAATGTGGAGTCCCGGGAGACTCAAACTCAGTCAGGCAGCTTTCCATGTATCTTCGAATCTCTTCGAGATAGCAATGCCATCAGTGCGTCGAGGGCAGGTCAACTGGCCTATTTTGCATGGAGCAGTAAAGACGAGACTACAAAATCATATAACGACTTAGATTTCTGCGGATTCCTTCATCCCTTAGTTTTATCATGATTTTTTTCTCAATCTTCCTCACACGCTCTTTGCTCACACGGAATAGCCTCCCGATCTCTGCAAGTGATTTGGGCTGATTGTCCTTGAACCCGTATCTCAGAACCATCACTTGCTTCTCTCTTGAATCCAAACCTCGTAAGAGATCATAGATTTCTTCTCTCATGTGCTGCCTCATAACAGCCTCTTCAGGATTCTGAATTGACATATCAGGGATAAATTCCTGCGTCATGAAACAAACATCATCTTGGAGTCAAAGAGGAGGTCTCAATAAATTGAAACAAGTATTGACAATTACTATGCAGGGGTGCCTCAAATGGTTTTCATATCAAGCTTTTACACTCAAATGAATAGGAATGCCCCTTCTGCACCAACCCAAACTGTTATCAAGAACTCCTATCATTACAGCATCCCCCGATGCAAGATATCGATATGAACAGGATACACGCAAGCAAGATAGCCTTACCGAATATTTAGCATAGTGACCTTCTCCTATTTTCTGATCAAGTGAAGCCACGACTCTGAGACATTTCTTAGCTGATTCAATTTTAGCCAAAGATAGACCTGTGAATTTAGCAACCTCCCAGTCATCCGGGTATCTGCCATGGCTGTTGCTGAGGGCTTTTCGAGCTTTTTGTATCTTGTTTATTGACCGGCTTAATGCATACTAGAAAAACAATGAGCAAGAAACCAGTTATCAGATGAAACTCCAGATTTCACTAGTACGATTCCGTTTCTCAGATACATAAAAGAAATAACATACAGGAATTTGGATCCCTCTAGCATGCCGCTCAACAATCTTTAACATAGATTTCCTTATCCAATACTGGACATAGGTTGAGAATCTGTACCCCCTTGTGGGATCAAACCTTTCTGCACCTTGTAAGAGACCCAAATTTCCAGCCTGAAAATTGGAACTTGAAATTTTTTAGCAGAGCAAACTAAAGACAAGAGTATGTTTACAGACACATCTTCAAGTAATTATTTTTTTGTCTTCTTCCTACTAAATACTTGACCATGTTTATTTTTATTTGATTTGATAAAATGAGATGCAATATATTAATAGAAAAATGAGCCAATTGCTGTTATGGAAGCCAGGTAACAAATAAGCCTAAGGCAACACAAAAATAATGAACACAAAGGAAGGCAACCAAGTCAAATATGGTCAGCCAAAAACAAGCCCAAGAGATCTAGAATTAATCAGCAGAAAATCATAGTTCCAAGCAGCAGCATTCCAATCTCAAAACTCGAGTAAGAGATGTCAACAACAAGCCTTGTATAAAATAAACCTTTTCAAAAAAAATAAATTAGCACCGAGGCTAATTGACTATCCAAAGGGCTCAATCCAGTCAAACTATTAACTGGATTGGATGTTGAATTAGCAAAATGCAGCCATCAATGAAATAAGCAAAATGCAAGGCGAAATGAAATAAACATAGTGAAGCGACCCAAAATCATCAGCAGCATGGAGAGAGACCACCAGAAATATTAGAGCAGCAGCACAGTCAACACAGACCATCAGAAATCTGCAGCAATGTCATAGCACCCTTTCCTACCTCAGCAAATTCATAACCTCACTGAAGCACACTACAAGCAAAAAACCTAGAAAATAGTAATAATCACATCTCGCAGAACCAAAGATATATCAGACTGAAAGTACCAACAACAGCTACTAAAGATAGCAGCAAACCATATTGCAGACACATGTGATCGTCTAAATTCAGCAAGAGTCTTACAGGGACAGCAGCATGGGATGCTCAGGATTTGTGGGATAAAACTAACAACAAAATCATCCTTCCTAGAAGAATCTGATTTCGCACACTGACATGGAAAGCAGAACTATGCCGCATGATGATTAAACCACCAAAATTACCAAATGAATACATGTTTTCTAGCAACGGAAGATCAATTCCATAACACAAGCTTTTGATGTAGAATCATCAACAGAGTCAGATTTGGTTTCGCGCAAACAAAAACCTGAGACTACAAATCATAAATCCAAGAAGAAACCTCCCTATGTTTTCAAGAATTCCTTAAACCTCTTACACTCTAAATAAGGAAAGTAGCTTCTAGGTTTTCAAAAAAAGAAACACGAATTAAGCCTTCCTGAGCCTCTGTTCCAACTTTCTCCGTAGAATAATTTATTGAACCTTCTACATTATACGATCAGGATCATCACGCCATGACAAACCACACGAGATCCCAGGCCTTAAGCAAATAGCTTTCAAGATTCTAAGAAGGATCACCATCAAGTGTGTTACTATCAAGATTGGAAAAAAAACTGTCTGATTGACCTTCCAGTAGCATCACGAATGGCAAAATCCTTTATTATTATTTGTATTTCGAAGAAACTCCAGTGAAGCATCTACTGCAGTGTGATAACAGGCTGCACCTTGAGATTTTTGCACTAGAAGTGATGGTTGGAATTAAGGTTGTTCTACATAAAGTAACCTACTTGGCAATTGAACCGACAATGAAATGAAAATAATCAAAAATATAAGCGGCCACACATTTTGGCAACCCAAACTAACATATGAGGTTCAAGAGTGGTTATCCTTATTAGAACTTCTGGAAAGGGCAGATAGAAGATAAAGATGGTAGGTATCAAAATACTGTTATCACCATAGTTTACTTTTTCAATGGAAACAAACAAAGAACCTAGCCATAGCTTTAAACTAAAATGTCATCTCTTTGGCTAGATCTTGTAGCTATTATATAGTCAAAGGTTCAGTCATTCTGTATGAGGAGGAGCTGATTTCCTTGTCAAAAATCGAAGTCTTCAGTTTTACTTCCATATAAAGCCATTGTCTCTCTTATATTTCATGATCTAAATAAAACTAAAGAGTTATCAGGAAAAAAAGAAACGAATTTTTTTCATTCAAATTATCTAGAAGATGTTCTAGTTCAGAACCCAGAATATATAAGCTGCTATTCTTTTTGATGCACGATGCTACCCGATTCATGAAGAAAGATCGAGATAAAGTTGACAAACCTGAATTAAATCTTCCATGGCTATTCCCATTCCCCTGTAGTTTCTTGCAATGTATAAAACTAAGGAGTGAGTGTTCTTTATGAGCTCATCTCGACAGTACCAACCAAATTGCAATTGCTGCTGCAGCACCTTTTTGTCAAGTCCAGTTGCTTCAGCCCAGCAACTTAAACTGACTACTTGTCCGGTTTCTTCCTCTAAAGTTGTTCTGATTCTCTCCAAGTCTGAAGCCACCTGAAACACTATAGCATGAAATGGAAATGCTAATCTTTAAAAAAGGCAAAAGAAAACTGAGCATATGTTATGGAAGTTCGCACAACCTTGACTCCCCTTGTCATTTTTGCCTCATTTCTTGCTATCAAGGATCGTCTACTACTAGAGCTTGATGTTCTTTTCACAAAGGTAGGCTTTTGAAGATTATTTTGGACAGTCTTTGAAGGCAGAGACAAAGAAGTAGTTTTTTTTCCGTTGTCTGAGGCAGCTCTTTCTCTTCTAAATTTTCTTTCTTCCTTTTTCCCAGTGCGAACAACAGTTTTGCCTGTGAGATCACCTAACATGCCATCTGTTTTACTCTCTCCTGTATTCTCGGTAGGAACAGCAGACAAGTCCAAAACATTGGAAGTTTGAAGGGTCCTTGACAGACAGGCATTGAAAAATTCTAGAGCTCCAAGTCTTCCTAATTGCAGCAAAATGTCCCTTTCCAACTTCAGTGCATCCAAGTCAGCAACCAGCTTCTCTAAAGTATCAAGATTGTCCAACAAAAAGCTAATACGCGATGTCATTCGCTCTCTCAAGCGTGTATGTGAGGTAGAAATTTCCTCTTCAACAGACACTTTATCATTACCCATCATGTTATTTATGGTAACATGAGACGTCTTGTCCACATTCATCTGTGAGATTGAAGATCTTGCTCGTCAGAAATCAAATAGCTAAGAACGCTACGAAAATAATATGAAAACAAATCTGAAATATTAAGTAATCCTCAACTTGATGAATGTCTAAAACACAAACCTTCAGTCTTTCCATTTGCAAGCAATCATTTTCCACGTTTTGTGCTGCAGATGAACAAGCAAAAGACTTGAAAGAATGTTTGTTGAGAATATCACCCTCTTCGGAAACAACAGACAAAAAAGACAACCTTGCCTGGTTGACAGAAGCCTCCATGCCTCTAGCTGCACCATATTAAATCAAGATTCACTAACATGAATCAAGCATGAAAACTAAGAAAGTAATGATTGCTGGTGGACATAGGCAGCCAACAATCAATCAATGAAAAAGCAAAATAAATCAAACATTTTTCACTAAATTGGAATCCTAACATAAAATTGTAATCTCAGCAGCCCAAAATCAATATCCTACATTTGCATAAAACTATCATTACTCAGGACATGAACTAGTGAAGCCTCAGCAACCAAGTAGACCAAAAAACTGTTCAAGTTCAAATGATAACATTGCAACAACATTTTCAATAAGAGCTATTAGCATCGTACAGAAAGCCAATCTCACATGAAAATTCACATCATTACCAGGGCTATTTAGCTGGCTACATGATTACATGCAATTGAATTCTATACTGAATTGGCTTTAAGACACAGTGAAAGAGGACAGTGAAGCTAATGAACTCACCAGAAAAGGATGAGAACATGGACGTAGAATTGGTGGCAGAGTGAGACTGCATAGGAGAACCCCACTTAGGAGTTAGCCTAAAACCCACACCCATTTTGGTAGAGAAATATCTGAGTCCATCAAGTCCTTGTGGACTTATCAGAACTTAAGGATGGTAGCAGGAAGGAGAGGAGAGAATTCGTGTACAGAATTGGACACAAGTCATGTTGTCATTTCTCCACCACCGGTTCTTGATCCTCCAAAATGTGTCTCGAAGTGGAAAAGGTGTCTAAAAATCTGTTAGACGTTGCAGTTATTGACTATTCTGTCAGCCCACCTAAAAATATATGTAGTTTGGATTTGGGTTCGATTTATGTGGGCAGTGACAAGTTCTGTCAGCAAAAACTCTTCTATATGGATTTTGAAATAAGCCCAGGACTGAACCCACAGCTCTTCACGACTTCACAGTCACATGTTCGGCCCGGTGTTGTCAAAAAGTAATTTACGAGTGCTACCACCCAAAACCGCGCTTAAAGGAGCTTTTCTCAACGCCGTGATATTATTTCTAGCTATATTTTCCAAATTTTGAAGTATAGACAAAAAGAAAATTTACCTTAAAAAACACGATTTAGACTTTAGAGTACGTTTGACATGACTTGTAAGAAATAGTTTATGACTTTTGAGTTATAATTTCAGTTGTTTTCAAAAAAGAAGTATGTTTTCTTGAACTAACGTGAAAGAAGCCCGAGTAAAATATATATATATATATATATATATAGGTATAGGTATCCAGCAAACAACACAACAGTGAATGCCATTTTTACAAAGCTGTTTTTACAGTGGATGAACAGTAAAAATAGGTCTAGATGAACTGTGAATACCCATGTTGTTTTAGTTTCTTTTTTTTTAATTGTTAATCTGATAAAAATATTATTTTAAAAATAGGTCTAGATAAGTTAGAGCATTCGCAGAGAGGGTTTTTTTTTTTTTTTGCCCAGAAACCTGGACAGTGGAAATCTTGAAACATTAGGGCATGCTTTGAGCAGAAGATCGATGGCACAGTAATAGTAATGGAATGATCGTGGGTATGTTAGCAACATAGCATGCTATCACAATTCAGAAATGAAACATTAGAACTCATGATGGTCACCTCCCCCAGGATCGAGGTCCTGGCTTCTAGCATATGCTGTAGCCTTTTTCTTTCACTCTCTTTAGTTTTTAGTGCTGAAAATAAAATAAAACGGACACCTCCATCTTGAAGGATGTTCACGAACTGTGCTGTGATTAGGGCATGAGTTTTCTCTTTTATAGAAATAATGAAAACTGGAGTTTGATTTCTGCGTGTTTCTTCGGTGCAGTGAGTTAATCGAAGGAGGGGTGTGGATTTTAATGGCATTTGGGTCTTGGAAATGCCAATTATTCGGACAAAAATAATAATTAATGTTATTGTTGATAGTGACTGCATGGAGATATTCAAGTGGCTCCAATAAGACGTTGATAATGATGTGTCTAGGCAAGTGGTAAATTGCTTCTCTTAGGGTGACTCTTGGGTGTTTAGAATTCTGGTGATGTGAG
>Ga0325403_1000187_pt1 | contig 36744 bp, 34 predicted proteins | sample PopdelMetagenome_19_FD_205665 | JGI IMG/M metagenome (GOLD analysis project Ga0325403, IMG submission 205665) | Populus deltoides microbial communities from Bellville, Georgia, United States - Xylem-PdKOR-R4 | ecosystem: Host-associated > Plants > Phyllosphere > Stem > Wood/Secondary xylem... | reverse complement strand
TATTGCTAAGTGGAGCTATGGCATCAACTAGGCCACTCCATAATGTTTTTATGTTTCTATATGTGCATAAAAAAATTATGCATGCCTGACTTTAAAACTTTGATAGATACCAGCAAGATTTTTTTTTAAAATAATTTCACTGGAATCTGTTATTTATTGCTAACTTTTCTATCACTAATTTTGTCCATAGGCTGCCTTTGTTCCAAACCCTAACAGTGTAGATGACACGAGCTATTTTGTGTCAAGGTTTCCTCAAATGTCTGTTGGAATGCCAAATGATAAAGCTAGTAGCCATTCTGTCAGCGACATGCATGACTCATCTTCAAATTCTAGTGTTGAGGTAGGAAACCTAATTTATCTTCATGATTCTGCTAAGTTCTGGGATCTTGCTTGTACTATTTGAATCAATGGATTTGGTCTGCCCCCCACCCCTCTGGCACAAAACAGGGAACAGGTGGCTGGTCTTTGAAAATATTAGCGGAAGGATGTCTTATATTTATATTTGCAGTAATAGTTGGTTTGATAATTTTTATGGATACTACATCAAGGAGTTATATGAGAATTGGGCATTTATCCATTGCATGATATTGTATTTTCAAGATTTTTACGGCAAAGTCTTTTCATGACAAATTTTATTATCAGCTACAAGTGTTGTTGCATAGACTTGAGTGATTGCATGAAGATTACTTTTTCTGTCATTGCTAGACTCGCATTAATGGCGCTAATCTAGTCTCTACAACACTTTATTTTTTTCTTTTTTCTTTGGTCGAGAGCTGATGTCTCTTGTCCATTTTCCTATGAATGCTAGAAGTCATGATTGTAATTGTTTCATTGTCTTATATTTCTTTTGCCAGATGGATGAATGTGGTGACCTTGCAGATTTTGATTCTTCTCCACTTGATCTCTCATTGATAAATTTCTCTTTCAAGGTAAGCTAACTTGCAAGTTGCTAAAGATGAAATGTTCTAATTTATTGAATTCCTGTACATGGTATGACCAACTTTGGGTGGATATCCAAAAGTTTTAGTACTGAAACACATGCTTTGCTCAGTCACTCACACTTACTATCCACTAGATGAGAGTTTTGGGGAAAGGGCAGAATAATCATGGACCTTGTTGGATTATCATGTTCCTGGGTGCTGCTGGCTATAGGGTGTTATCTTTTACACTCTAATTTTTTGCAACTGCTGCTATAGCTTGTTTAAACATTTGGATGATGTAAATTTTCGTGTTGCAAGAGGCTTGTGAAACATAATTTCAGACTCCCCATGGAAGGTTGTTTATTTTTTAAACGAGGTCAGTGAAGATGTAATTTTGATGCAGAATCTGTCACAATTGGCGTCCATCAATCATGACGTGCTCTTAGGAAAGGATCCTGCAAAGTTCTCTCCATCTAGAGCTGCGCCAAACACATAGTTTACTGTAGTGTTCCGTGATGGATACATTCTTACAGGTAGCAGTGTTCATAACGATTATTCGCTAGGGAAATCAAGTGAGAGGAGCAGCAATTGTTACTCAGTCCTCTCCCCCTCGTATAAATCGCAGCTCATAGCTTTGATCATGTAGGAATGAAATGGGAAGATGTCCTTTCTTTTTGTAAATATATAGTTAAATCAAAAGAAAAGCATTATTCTTTTTCATTGCTTTAATTTAGTTGAGAATTCACCGACTGAATTTGTTGGGACGAAAGCAAGCACTCCCTGGAAATGTCAGAAATCTCTTTTTTGCGGTCCTGTTTGAGATCGTTACTGAAATCTCTACCTGTATTCTTCTTTTCCTGCTGCTCCAGTTCCATCGATTCAACAGAACATGGAAGGGGGAGGCGGAAAGGACGTAGATGAATGGGACATCAGGGGTTTTATGCAAACTCCATGGTAAAAGGTTTACGCGGCCATTAACAGCAAATTCTCCACTGGCAGCAGTAGTTGAGTTGAAAAACATTTGAAATGACATCAGAAAGTGCCATGAGGCCATATGGAGCACAGAAGGTCGCAAACAAGGACTTTAACAGCAAGACGAGTAGAATAAGAACTCTATTGATCTTTCAGTCGACAAGCTAAACACATTGCAAAGAACTGCAAGCATTCATGCATTTCAAGACATCTTATACAGTAATAACGACGGCTCCTAGAAAAAGGCCAAACACCAACACATGTTAATCAATGAGTTGAGACCGCTAACCAGCTCGTCAGTGTACCTCTGGCAAGAAAAGCATGATGGGAATATAATAAATTAACAATAAATTACTCAATTGCTGCAAGTTGTGCTGCTAAAAGGAAATGCAGAAACTTCTTGACAAGATAAACAAGCAGATAAAACTTGCAAAATTATATAAATCAAGAAATCCGAGTTGACCGGGACAGATGTAGTGGCGGATAGAGAATTTATCCGAACCATCTCCCAACCGGGTTTATTTATAAAGATTTGTGGGGAAAAAACACGACAAGATTCTATTTCTAGCCCTAAACAGCCAATCCCTGCCTCCCTCAAGCTCACAATTCACTCGTCACAATCCACAGCAGATCCCTCTGGTTGAGTGCCATCGCCGGCCACCCACCGCTCTTCACTCCCCTGTCCTCATTCCTATAACGTCTTCACCCAAAACAGAAGCATCCAGCGTCTCCAGCACCAACAGGTACTCATTTAGCGGAATAACATTTTGATATTCATTGTTATGGGATGACGGAAATTTTACATCAGTTTTTTAGCGCGCTTGAATTAGATTCTTTGGAAATTATCTTCCAATTTGCCGAGAACTGCAAACAACAGTGAATTTTTGTGAAATTGGCTTTTAATACTGAATGTGTATTTTACGAGACAATTTGAGATTTTGTTGGATTACTGTTTAGTGTCTATACTCAACAGAATTTGCAATCAGTACCTTGTCTTGCTGATACTAATTGATTTTGCTTTAATGTAGCACAAGTTGCCTTTAATCAACAGTTTCTTGATTTTCGATTTGTTTACAGAAATCTTATTTTTATGATGCATGGAAGATTTTAATTTTCAATATAATGCGGAAGTTTCATGGAGGATTTTAATGATTTTATACAAGGATTTGAAGTTCGAACTATATTTGATGGTCTTATGATCTATAGATGGAGATGTAATTTAATTTAAGCTTGGACTTTATCTTTGAGAAATTGATTTAAAGAAAACCGGATCAGGTCGGGTGCCCAGCTACTAGACGGGTGGTGGATGCAAATATTCTGAGTCAGAATTAGGTGGTGAAAAACCCGTCCCCAATCCGATCCATTGCCATTCCTAGTTGTTTAGCCAAAAAAAAAAAAAAAAAAAGGAAAGAGATTGGCCCGCTTAATTTTCTGATTCTACAGTTTCTGAATATTTTAATTTCTTGCTTGAATTTGTTTTCGTTTGTCTTTAATTTAATTTTGTTTTTGGCTGTTTTTTTTTTTTATGGAATTCAATCAGTATCCATTTTGTTTTAGACGTATCAAAATTTCTTTAACTTAATTAGGAAATGTACTTGAAATGGTAGGATATTAAACCCGAAGTCAGCTCTTTCAAATATTAACAACGTAATAACCTCTCATCTTTCTCAACAGATCTTTTCAGTATCCTCTTTTATTTGAAGTGACTTTAACAAAATCAGCTTGACTCTAACTGGTTATTTGAAATGACTTTAACAAAATCAGCTCGACTCTAACTGGTTCCCACAAACCTCCTGTAGTTTTCAGGCTCAAGAGCTATGAACTGGGTTCAACGGAAGATCTACCTCTATAATGTCACTTTTGGTCTTTTCATGTTGGATTGGTGGGAGCGTTACCTTTTCAGTATCCTCTTTTATTTTATTTGATCAGATAGATCTGTTTTATTTCATCTTTCTGTTTTAATTCATTTTGAATTTTGAATATAGAATTCGAGTTTGTGAGTTCCTGAACTTTGGCAGATATTCTGGTGATTGTGTTGATGTGGTTCATTTTCTACAATGGATCGCGATATGTCACTGACTTTTGCAAGAGGTAAGTGGCATCAATACTCTCACCATCTTTGAATTTGAATCGCTAGAAATTGAACTTTCTGAACTTGGAATTCTTTCAGATATAACTTTTTCAAAACTCGATCAATCCCTGCATATCTAACTTGATTTTTCTTTAAAGATTCGATTAGACCAAATCTGAGTCCAGTTGATTTAATATCATATTGGGGGCAATCACTTGCTTTTAGCCACCATAGTTTAGTTGTGTCGTAGAGAAGGGATTGGATTAACTGGTCGCAATAGATAGTATACACACCCTTTGAGCTCTGGATATTTGGCATGCTTGAAGAATTCATAGACTGGATTTAATACATTCCTTTGCTAGATTGGATTATTATTCTTTCCACTTGGCTAAGGAAAAGGGTACTCGAATACCCTCATAGATCCATCCAGATCTTTACCAAGATTTATGCTTCCAGTGAAACTGGAAGTTCTAGACTTTGCATCTGGACCTCCCATTGAGTTTCTTTCATCGAAGCCCTTATTTTCGCTCTGTTGAAATCTGGGGATATTAGAAGCTATGCCCATGTATGTTTACAGCAGTACTAGGCCAGTATCTTGAGATTTAGCTGTCACCTGAGAAGTTAGGGCTTTAGTTCAAGCAATCTCGCTGGTCCAGTATCCATTTTGTCAGGAATTTAATGACTTCGGCTCCAAATCCTCAAAAGACAAATCTTTTCTATTATTCTGTTGTGTTTGAATTTTTTACTTCTTACTGCATTCCACACCCCTTCCCACTGTGCGCCATGAAATGAAAACATTCTAGAGGATTGTTTGGGCCGACGATATCTCCTTTAAAAAATTGGGGAACATAATGTTGCTGTCCGTTCAAAATATTCAAGCAGGCACTGTAAGATGATACTAAAATGCTGCTTCTTGTCCCTAAATTCATTCTTTTTTCTAAGAAATAGAAAATTGCAGTCTGATTCCTCCCCTTGATTTCAGGCACCTAGGGTGAATCCCGGTAACGTGAACGGATCACAAGGGAAAAAGCGATAGTGGCATGCTCCTGGATCTAGTCCGACATGAAAATTTCACCTTTAGTGCTCTTCTTGGGCTTGATTATGCACCATCTTTGTAATGATTACAAATCTCGGTCTTAATTTTTTGCAAGGATTCAAGAATGCATTCTTCTCTATAGTGATCGTGAAACTTTTCCGATCAATTGCAATTTGATGGAATTTCGTGTTCATGTAGCTTCACAAACTGAATCTTCCTGGCGTTTCTGTTTGGTAGGTATTGTGATGCATATATTTTTTGAAAGTATTTTATGCTTTAATACACTTGAAAATACATTAAATATACTGTGCATTAAAATTACAAAAAAAATAAAATCAATTTAATATTTTTCAAGATAAAATACTTTTAACCACTGCAAATTCAAAAAATAGATTGAAAAACAATTATGAATTATAGATTTTTTTAACCAAGCTTTCAATAAAGTTTCAAGTGCAATCCATGCAAAATTATTAATTAACCAAACACTTTCACCTATATAGTTGAGATAAAATGCAAACTGCAGTACGACAAAAACAAACAGAAACTACCACCTGCATACGTGCAGCTTTGAACCTTTGAAAAAAGCATTGCAGCCTGCTGCTGCGAGCTTGGAAATCAGTTCTAACGCCTCGACCAGCACGTGGTTGCAGAGTGAATAGAGAAAAGGAACCAACACGAGTGGTAGAAAGATAACTTTTCAACATTCAGTTGAGCGTGAGGTACTGCAAACGCAATCCATTCATTTCAAGACATCTTATACAGTAATAACGAAGGCTGCTAGAAAAAGGCCACACACTAACACATGTAATCAATGAATCGAGACCGGTAACCAACTAGCCACCGCACCTCTGGCAAGAAAAACATGATGGGAAAAGAATAAATTAACAATAAATTACTCAATTGCTGTACGTTGTGCTGCTAAGAGTAAATACTGAAATTTCTTGACAAGATAAACAAGCAAATAAAACTTACAAAATATTCCAACTTCACAAAAATAATGAGAAACCCATGGAAAGTTAATTTCTCTGCCTTTGTGCATATATACGTGAAGTCATCCATCTCCATCTTCTAACTTGCTATCAAAAAAACCAATCAGACAGGAACAGACAAGCCCTTCTTTGCCATGCTATCGAGGACATCATTCAGCGCTTGACACAACCCAACAATCTGCAAAATAATGTAGAAGACAAGGGTTCAGAGCTGCTCATATGTAGTATATGAAGCAAATTGAAAAGCAACCTAGCACTGGTTAAATTCCATGAAATTTGTAATCATGGCAAGGAATCACCTGTTGATCCCATTGTTGCAGCTCTTCTGTGTCATCCTCAAAATGTATGACAGCTTCGACCTAGCATAAGAAGGTATATTAGATGCAGCAATGCAAAATGAAGGAAGACAAGGTTCCTAAACTTGCTAGGAAACAGATGGAGAGCGAGCCCAAGGCTAAAAAAGCAAATAAGATTTAACCCCCAGACAGTTTAAATTTGATGTGATGGGAGCAACACGGTACCAGTAGAACATATTAGTTTTGTTGCAAAACAGGTGGTTGCTAGCAGGAAAAAAATGATGAAATGAATGAGGCAAGCCACAACAAAAGCTCAACTATAGTATAATAAAAAATAGGATAAAAATGATCCCAAGTCCATCATGGTCCTCAAAATGATATGTAGTCTGAATATCAAAAGTGTGAAATTTAGAAATCCACAATCAGAATTTCATAGTTCATACCTGATCAATCGTTCCCCTCATTCTATCCTCGTAAATCATTCTTGATGCTATCTTCTCTGCCTGCAAAGCAAAGTAAATATGTTCAAGCTCCAAAAACGATAAGCACTGTTAAAGCATATTCTGAGGAAAAAAGAAGAGGAAAATGAAAGGACAGAACCAACACTAGCAGAGACTTGATATTCAAAGCATGACCCAAATAAGCAAGCATCATAAAGCATTGCAGATAAAGAAACGAGTAAAACAAGATTAAATAGGCACAAAATTTCTAGTATGCATGCTCTTATCATCTGAGACGCACCAGTCAATGGATGGATCCAAGAATATGGAAAACCCATAAAAATTCATAGGAAGACCGAACTCCCATCAGATTTCAAAACATAACATCAAAGGAGGAAATATTTAAGGAAAACATGGCATGCAATATGATCAGTAGAACATCAATTAAGTGAGAACCTTGGCAAATCATGACAAACCAACCTTGTGCGGAGGGATTCCCAGCAAGGTGCCCAACTCATCAAAGCTACAGCAAAAATACAGTGGAAAACAAAAACAAAAACAGTACAGATGTTATGCCAGGGAACCTAAAGGAAAAGGTAATCCACGAGGACCAAGACCATTGCATCTCCAACCTAATATTTGTGTACAGTTTGCTTGCACTCAAAAGATTGTGTTCAATCATAGCACGATCCAGTACAGTGAAATTGTCTGGCAGAAGTGCTTTCTGTTGAATAAGCAAAAGGGTACCAATCATAAATCATAATCAAGTGAAGGTAGCATCAATAAACAGTGTGGAAAAGATGTTTTAACCTGATGTGCTTTGAGTTCCTCAGAAAATGCATCTATTTCAGGTTTTCTCAAAATTCTCTCTAAATACACCTGGTAAATTCATACAAGGTTTCCATTAATAAAACTTGGGAGGCATTGAGGGTGAAAAAACATAAAAATGAAAACAGATATATTGGTGCAGTATGGTGAAAGTGTGTGTTTGTGTGTGTGTGTGTGTGAGAGAGAGAGAGAGAGGGAGGGAGGGAGAGAACCTTTTGTAATATAGGATAAATTTTTAACTTTGAGCATCGTTCATCCTAGACCATGCTTCAATATATCAGTATATCTCCCAGCAGTATAATGTGAATCAATTTCTCACGCGCATATGCTAGGATTGTTTACCTTGTACAGAGTAGCAAGAACACGTGATCGCTGAGGACCAGCAGCAGCCAAGATTGTACATGTCACAGCAGCAGATAGAGCTTGCTCCAATGCTTCCTCATCAATAGTTCTATGATGAACACAACAGAATAATGTAAATAACTACGTATATCAGTGTATCAACACACCAACAATTTTTAAATAGGAACAGGAGAGTGGATGTGCACCATCTCTTTGCAGATAATAAATTTTATATATTAAAAGTTGAGAATAGCAGCAATTTTTTGTTGCAGATGATAAATTTTATATTTTAAAGCTGAGCACAAAGACAACCATAAAAAACAAGCTGAAATATTCAAATATGAAAGGCTATATTAAACGATATACTTTCACATGGAGTTGGATAATTCATAAGCATAAAATGCAAGGTACTGCATTAGTTACAAGTAAACAGTCTTCTGAATTATGTTTCCATATCCAAAATTTATTTAAGGTAATTTGGAGAGAATCATAGCAGGTGTGGCATTCAGTGCTGCTATAAGGACAATCACAGGTAGTGCAGAAGCAGGAAAAGATTCAATGCTTGGATAACAATCTATATGACTAAAAAAACAAAACTAGAAAAACACAATTGGATAAGAATCTAAGATTCCACAGAGAATGAAAACAAAAAAATAAATGTACCAAACAATCATGATAAATATAAACCTAGTTTTACATACTCATCTCCTATTTGTCTCTTCTCAATTTGAGAGATGTTATAGTAACGCAGAGCTGCTTCCAAAAACTTCCTCTTTAAATCCAAAATTCTTGCATAACACACCTAACATGAAAAAAGAAGCAAACTTAACAAAACAATGAACTTTTCAGCCTTGTATTAAATCATCCTTGGAACCAATTGATTATCTGAACCTTGTATTGCAAGTTCAACACTTCATGTTGGCTGTTGCTAACCAAAAATGAAGCTTTATTGATGAAAGCTTCTGCATTAACTGCATCATCATCCTGCATATATAAACAGCGGGAAATAACAGTAGCAATCACAAACTGTTTTATGAGACCTATAAGCGAGAAAATTCCCTCAACTTGCATTAAAATAAACTCAGATTTTGGAACTTGGAGGCACAGTTTCATCCAGATGTGGATTGATCTCAAAAAAAAAAAAAAAACCACTCCTCTCACTCTAAAATTTTAGAAGAAAATCAAGTGCACATGCTGATAAGAGCAGGTGCACCGGAATGCAGAATAATGGCAAGTACTACAGCAGTCAAGCCAACAAAGGTGATGGGTGAATGTGTTCACTTTCATATAAATAGCCAACAGTCTGGCTTGACAACTGCCTTTAATTTCTAATAAGCATATAAAATCAAACAATATCTACAGAAGTCCAGTGACTACCAAGTTGTTGACTATTGATGAGTTCATCACAAATCCTATGCATGCATGAGAAATTCAATACCTCGAGATACAAGCGAGCAATTTGGACACACTTAGATAATCTGAATGTATCATCAATGATCCTGAAGGACAAATTATAAATATACATATATATATATATAGAATGTCAAATAGGAGTATCTCAATAATCAGTAGAAATGCATGCTCTTATAGTTAAAAATATAACTCAGACCTCATTCCAGAGTCTAGATCAATGCCACTGAGCATCTGAGCTGCCTTTGACCATTGCTGTTCTGACTCGAATAGTTCAGCAAGTTTCTCTCTAATTATTAGCACCTGTTACTCATAAAATAAAATAAAAAATTTCGCATCACCAATATTAAAGGAAGTGACTTTTGTTAGCAAGAAAAATCATACAGTCAGCCCATCGGACTTTCAAGTAGCAAAACGCCTATGAAGGAAGCACATTCTCATAAATTCAGCCTAGTTAAAAGAAAATTAACTTCCAAAAACGTAAAAAAGAGACCTGCTCTTCGAAAGAAACAACTCGAGGCTGAATCTGAGCAAGGGTATAAATGGCAATCTCCTTTTCAGTCTCCGGCTCCAACCTCCCTAACTCATGAGCAAAAGTCTGCAATAGCTGCCTCGACACTACCAACGGTACGTCGTCCGACAACACTACATATCGTTTTTCAACAATAGGGTAAGGCCATAAGAGATTAAAAGGATAAAAAAAAAACAGTTGAAGGAAAACCTACTGTGATCGATGAATTTCTTGGATTGAACGATGTCGTTGGAGGAAAAAACGGAGGAGAGAATGTGCTTGTACTGTTCGATCTTTTGCCTCTGGTCAGTAATAGCCGAGGCACCGGCGAAGGCACCCTCCATGTCTTTGTCTGTCAATTTTCTTTTCTGGTTGAGACCTAAGCCCCAATTTCTTTTATATTTAGCGCTCCTTCTCGGTTTCAACAGTGATTCCAAAAATAATTATTTTTTAATTAATATTGTAATAACAATTAATTTTTATAGTATTAAAATAATTTTTTTATTTTTTACTTTTTTTTTTAACATTAACACAACTAACTATTTAAAAAAATTAAAATTTTATAATTTTTTAACCACTAGAACAATGGAGGAATAAAATGTTATTTAAAATTGTGTTTTAAACACGTTTGATTAAAATTTTAATTTTTTAATTTAAAATTAAGTTTTTTATATTTTCAGATAACTTAAAATATTAATATTAAAAATAATTTTTAAAAATAAAAAAAATTATTTTAATTATTTTTAAATAAAAAATATTTTTTAAAAATAACTATCACACAAACTCTCAGTAACAGAATTAGGTGTTTTTACAGGACACGGAGGTTGTTTATAGCGTTGTTTAGAGCGTTGTTCTTACACAGCAAGTTGAGTCACGTTATGAGCTATGGCTGCTCCATGGCATTTTCGTCAATCTGGTTGAAATGTTTACATATACCTCCTCGGGATTTGTATTGTTGTACTTTAACTTACAGCTGGCCCACAGTTTTTTTTTCCCCATTGTTTCTTTGAAGGCTAGAGGATCCTCGTAATAAAATTGTTGGTTAAAAAATAATAATATAAGAACAGAGTAAAGATCATTGATGATGTACTAATTCTCTGAAATTTGCATTTATTATAACCTTGTTTTTAGAAATTTAACATAGAAATTACATATTTAAAAATAACAATGTGATTTTCACTTTAAATAATAATAAAATCTAGGTTATATTTGTTTATTGTTTTAGAATAAAAAAAATATAAAAGATAAAAAAAAGTGTTCAATTTTTAAGTGAATTTCTATGAATTTTCTTACATATAACAAACATATTGCACATACATTATCATTTTATGGTGTAAGGAAAATAATAACTGAATTGTGACACAACTTTGGGGTAAAGCCGAAAATAACATTATTAAGACAGGAGATGACAATTCTATCCATCCCTTTTCTCCTAAAAAATCAAACAACAATTGGACTGAGAATACCATCAACACAATTAGGCAAGGCGTCCACACGTACAAAGCATAACGGCTAGAATTTCAAGATAAGCTTGACCGGTACCATACAATAACATGTAGTAATAGGCCAGGCAAACCGTTAGAACTTACAACCGACTAAGCTTCCAAAATCACAAGACAAATCTCTTTCTCGGAGATCCGAATTAACTCAGCTATTTCAAAATTAACAACCTCTCTTCTTTCTCAACAGATCTTATTACCGGCTCCCACAAATCTGTTGTTGTTTTTAGGGTCAGAGCTATGAACTGGGTTCAACGTAAGATCTACCTCTATAATGTCACTTTTGGTCTTTTCATGTTGGATTGGTGGGAGCGTTGCCTTTTCAGTATCCTCTTTTATTTTATTAGATCAGATAGATCCGTTTTATTTCATTTTTCTGTCTTAATTCATTTTGAATTCTGAAGATAGAATTCGAGTTTGCGAGTCCCTCAACTTTGGCAGATATTCTGGTGATCGTGTTGATGTGGTTCATCTTCTACAATGGATCGCGATATGTCACTGACTTTTGCAAGAGGTACGTAGCATCAATACTCTCACCATCTTTGAATTTGAATCTCTAGAAATTGAACTTTTTGAACTTGGAATTCTTTCAGTTTTTACTGTTTCAAAACTCCAGCAATCCCTGCATATCTAAATAGATTTTTCTTTAAAGATTCGATGAGACCAAATCCGAGTCCAGTTGATTTAATATCATATTGGGGATAATCACTAGATTGTGTTTGAATGTAGAACAATAAAAATTTCAGTGTCTTGAGTCACAACGGAGAGCAACAAGAATGGAAAAGGATTGTAAATTAGAGAGAAATGGATTGAGTGAGTGTTCTGATATTCCATGCATACATTGCTTTTTAGCGTTAGAGATCCTTTTGCTTAGTCCTTGTTGCAAGAGCTTGTTCTTTTTCTTCTCTGCTGTCAGTTTCAGCAATTCTTCTAGTATTCTTAGTTTCTTGTTTGATCCATCACATTTTTGGATACTGTTCAGTCTCCAAAATCAATTTCTTCGATCTATTACCTCTACCCTTAATTGACTGATTCCCACCACCGTCCTTCCAAGACTATATTTCCCAAGGCTATCCTGAGTTACTTCGTCTAGAGTGGAACTACACTGGCTCATGGCTATCCATGCATATCTTACATTAACTTTATTTAAGAATTCTTACATTGTTTGGTCAATCCTTATGCATCCTACTGTGCCATGGAATGAAGACATTCTGGCGATGTGTTTTGGGCTGATGTTATCTCCATTGAATAACCGGGGAATATAGTGTTACTGTTCAATCAAAATATTCAAGCAGGCACGACAAAATGATACTGAAATGCTGCTTATTGTCCCTGAATTGATTATTTTGTCTCAGAAAAAAGAAAATTGCAGTCTGATTCCTCCTCTTGATTTCAGGCATCTGTGGTGAATCCCAATCATCAAATGTTGCAGTCATGTGAATTATCACAAGGGAGATGCCAATGTGGAATAAATGAATGATATAGTAGAATTTCCTATCTTTGGTTCTCTTACTGGACTTTATTCTGCACCATCCATGTAATGATTATAAACCTTGGCCTTAAATTTTGTAAGGACTCAAGATTTATTATTTCTTATTGTAGTGATTGTGACACTTCCCCGACCAATTGCAATTAACGGAATTTTGCATTTCATGTAGCATCAAATACTGTATCTTCCTCTCTTTTCTTTTCCCCTTTAACAACACCATATTCATTCTGCTTTGAACCTTAAAAAAGAGGGTTGCAGTGGGCGAAGCAAGTGAATGATTTCTTGGGCTGAAACTATGGCTTAACCATTAATCCAGTCATTAGTTGATTATGGTTTTTTTCCGTCCTACCTTTTTGATGAAGGACCAAACGATGCACCACTCGAGTCTCGGGCCTGCTCCTTTCGTGGCTTTTGTGAAAGTTCCAAAGTTTCTGCGCCATCATACTCAAATTTACTGTACAAGGTATTGCTGTCAATTGCTTCTTTACATGCCATTTACATATGTTTGTACGTGTGCATGCCATTTTATATACTTGTGCTATCAGTTTTATATACTCGTGTTATCAGCCAGGCACTTGTGCTATTTTATTATCAATGTGGCTTGTATACCCCCACCAATACATCTCCATACTTAAGGAATGTTATGTCTCCCCATTGCAGCACCATCCAGATCAATATATAAAAGTTGCATCAGATTCAGAATCATATGCATATTCCATTTTTTTATGGATTTTTCTTCCTTCCTTTCTTCGGTCAAAGCAGTTGATGCATGGTTATGCAATAGTAAGTGGCCTTCTTTGCAGTCCATATGGATTCAAAAGCTTATCAGTGGGATATGGACTACCATGGCTATTTAGATCTAAGAGGCTGATAATTTTTTCCATTTTTTTGGAGGGAACTCCAATTAAGAGTATGTTGATGTACGTACCTCACACATGTTGTGCGCCTAAGATAACAAGATGGACTTCTACTTTGTTGGTTGCCAGTTATCTTAAATTGACTTTCATTTAGTTGCATAAGGTTATTTGGGACATGCTAGTATTATTTCATATAGCTAAGACCTTCCAAGTGTTCTCAATGATGTGATTTATTTATCATCAGCGAAAAAGGCGGAAGTGGTATGGTTTATTTATTAGTTTTCTGTGCAGTGAGCGGGTGCTTGGTAATCAAGAGGATCTGGCCAAGGAAACTGTCGCTGAACTGCTGCCAGAGAATGGTGAGGTAATTCTTACCAACGTCGTGCTTTCCCTTAACAGAAAAAAAGATATACTAAACATATCCTGGTCCTTATTGTGATTCTGTCATGATGAATGATGACATTTGTATTTAAATATCTGAAATATAGAGCTTTTAATTTAGAGCATGCCTACATGTTCTATATCCAGCACTTGGGATTTAAGGCCTTCTGTCATGACATGTGCCTTGCATGTGTAGGTGCTTTGCTCTTTTTGGCAATACTAACTTAGCAGCTATCCTGGTTTAGTACATTTCTTTCATTATTTGGCCTTGCATAAACCAATGCTTGGGGTAAATTGGTGCTTATAGAACTGACAGCACATTGATGCAGTTCAAATGAGGTCCGATTTTATCTGGGTTTGAAAGCCTGGGATAAACTGAATCTAATAATCTAGTTTATCTTTTTTTGGCAAAATGGCTGATGGATTATGTTCAATACTTGCAAAAGGTCCCTTCCTTAGAGTTTTGAGACTCTCCAACGATTAAGTCATTATCATATGAGAGGAAAAAAAAACATTCTTCTTTTAAAAGAAAGCCCTAGAAATAGACATGTCATTTGTAGGAGAGAAAAATCGAACATACCTCGTGGATATGGTCTCTTTTATAGCTCTTGAGGTCCTTTCCTTTCATGGAAGGGGAAAAATGTTCATTTACATGTCCAATGCAAGATTGTTGGGATCTTCATGCCTAGGTGGTTTGTCTTTACTGGAAGAAGGTGTCCTTTGGGAAACAAAATGACAGCTTGCATTAAATACGGTAATTGAGTGAACTTCTAGAGATCTGTAATGATATATAAAAAGTTATTCATCCAACGATTGGAGTCAAGAGATTCTTTTTTAACCCTAGTTGTTCTTGCTTGTGACTTTTCTTTTACTTTTATTCTTTGTGTTTTTTGAAAATCTACTCCCGTAGCAAGACCCTAAATTATCTTTTACTCGGAGCAAAAATGGATCCTAGGAACATCAGACATATCTCTAAAAAGAGAAGAGCTTCATCCCTTAACAAGGAGTTTCAACCATAACCTGAAAGAAGTAATAGGGTAGTTTCAACCAGAACCTGAAAGAAGTGTTAGGGGACACAGGTCCCTCAGTTTGGGACCTAGGACGAGAGAAAGTGCTACATTGGCGGTCTCCTCTTGTAAGGAGGAGGAGAGAAGATCCCCTTGTAGGAGTCCATCTTTTACCCTTTTCAAAGACTTTTAGTTGAGAGGGAAGTTGTCTTGGACTCTTAAAAACGATGTCCCTAGTAACATATGTGTTGTGAATATGGAATTCATGACTCGTCACCAACCTGACGGGTACGTGGCAAAGTGCCTTACCCCTGATGAGTGTATTGACCAGCTGACCTTGAGCACCTCTTAGGGTTATTTTGAAATTACTGCTCTCATTTGCATGTATGCAATGGGATACTCTCTCCTTCTTCAAGGATGGACAATCATGTCCTTTTTCGAGAAATTCTGTAGAATGGTTGGGCTCGAGCCCACGATAAATGTTTCCAAAATTTGCCACCAACTAGTCACCAGCACTGATGGTGGAAACTATTGCAGGTGCGACGTCAGGGGTGCTGACGAGTTGTTCATGCTTCTTGAGGAGGTGTTGTTATTGGGAAGGAAAAAGTTTAAAGTTTAATCACAAAATTATGATTAAGGTTTAAGAGTCGTCACCTGGTATTATGGTTACTAAGAACCTATAGTCTGCGAGAGTCTGAGTAAAGGACTGGTTGTGTAAGGGGAAAACACATCCTCTCTAGTGCACCCTACCTAAAGTAAGTTGTGTTGTTGTTTGATTTTTTTTCTAGGTCGGGTTTCTATTTGTTGGTCTCGTCTAAGGTTTAAGGTAGATCTTTCTTTGTGAGAGAGTCTCTACCTTATTGGATAAAGTCTTAATTGTTCTAAAATTCAAAATTTAGCATCACATTTATTTTACACCTTGTATCTTTAGTACCTGAAAGTGTACTCTACTGTGCAGTTTTACACTTCCATATATTAAAGCCTACATCAAAATCCCTAAAAAATGATTAAAATGATTAGTGAAAGGTTTTTGATATTTTGATCAAATTCCAACGGATAATCATAAACTGGTTATGATAACCATATTTTTTGGTTTATAAAACATGAGAAAGATGCAATTTTTTTAATCTTTTTATAAAAACATGCTTGAAAACTTTTTAGGATTTGGCCGTATGCATGCAAACAAAATATTTTTTTCCTTTTTTTTTGTCTTTTGAAAAGAGAAATTAATTTAAACATTTTGAGATTTTTTAAATTTTTTTAGAAATATTTCGGAGAAAACCAGATATTCTAATATCGGATCTGTATCTAACCCAATATTATGCAAAATTGATAGAAAAACATGCGAGAAAATCATAAATTTTTTGAAAAGGTTTTTGAAATTATATATATATATAGGCTAGGCCCGGTGGGCTGAGATCGGCCCAACCACCTAGGCTAGGTTGACACGAGTCCAACCCACCTTTAGGAGTTAATTATTCTGCCATTGCATGCAGAATATCTCCTGCACTCAATGGCCATGAGAATCGAGGGAAGGAATGGGGAAGAAGAAAAGGGAGGCCACCTGACGCAAATGGGAGGAGCTGCTAGTCTGAGTGGCTGACAAGAGGCTGATAACGGCATTGGTGGAGAGTTTGGCCGCTGTCTCAGTTGGAAGAAGAAGAAAAGGAAGAAATTTACAGAGGGGAGAAGGAGGAGCTGGCGGTGGTTGCCCCTATCACCGACGAGGAGATGAGTTCATAGGGAGGCTGAGCCGTTGTCTGTCACAATATGAAGAAGGTTGTGGTGGAAAAAGAAGGAGTGGAGAGAGAAAAAGAAGAGAGAGATGTCAGCTGGAAAAATAAGAAAGGCTGGTTTTTGGCCAACTTTGGACTCGATTTTCTTCATATTCACCCTTATTTTTAGGTGGTGGAAGAGGGAAGTTTTTTCTTTAATTGCGCAAAATCTTGGCCCTTGTTTTGGTTAGAAAAGATCTCAACTGTTTGTTCAAAACAGGCACCATAAACTGTCAAATCTAACAGTTCAAGGCTACCTAAGTTGGCCATTTTAAGCCAGTGTCGCAACCGTTGTGGTGTCAATCGACCTGAACGAACCATATGTCACGTGATCGTTTTCGTGCAAATTTTGTGAAATTTGGTGGACATATGAAGCATTAAATGCATCTAAAAAGTAGCATTCTAAGCAGTCTTTTTAGGCAAAAATTAAAGAAGATAATGAACAGTATCCACACGACGCGTCGTCTGGTTTTGTTTTTATAATTATTCAAAACAACATCATGTTGAGGTTTATTAAGGTTTTAATTTAGGGTCTTGGTAAAAGTTTAGTTTAGTCCTCCGACTTTCAATTTATTTTAATTGCACCCCTAATTGACCATAAACTTTGATTAAATGCAATTTAGCCCTAAAAGACTTTAATTTTGACCCTGGATTTCAGCGCCTTTTCTATTTTGGTCCTAGGTCTCAGATTTATTCAATTTAGCTTCTAATTGACCATTAAACTTTAAATTTCTTCAATTTCACCCCCGGTTTCACTCAATTAAGCCCTATAGTTCGGTGTCTTTGGTAAAATGATTATTGGCTGTGAAATTTTCCAAGTTAACCCCTGATTGACCCCAAAACTTTAATTTTCTTGTGATTTTGCCCCTGATTTCACATCATGTCTTATACAAATTAATTTTAGTCTCTTAAAATTCTAATTTTCAATTAAGCCAAATTGGGCCCCCAAACTTAATTTTTCACCAATTAAGCCCCTAATAAAATTAATTTGACCCTTTTAAAGTATAATTAAGTCTTTGCATCTAATTAAATTCTTTAATTGGACCCAAATTAATTCTTAAACATAATTAAAATTTAATTTGGCCCATGATTAAATCAAATTGGCCTATTAAAAATTTAATTATATCCTTGAACTTAATTTTTATGCAGATTCGTTCAATAATCATTTAATTTAACTTTGAATTTGCATTATTTCTCTATTTTGGGACATAGCGGGGGTACAATTAGGCCTCAAATTTCATTCAAAATTGCAACTTGATTTTTATGTATTTTTTGAAATCCTCCCCGGCTTGTTTTTTCCACGTTGTTAGCCTTTTTTTTTTTAAAAAGAGTAAATTTAGGGAATAACCTAGATATGGGTTATCACAGTAACGATGTGCGATGGTTCTTCACCTTTGCTAATAAGAGCAACGGTGCTATAAAGAACACTTTGACTAAGAAGCCAACGTCTGCTAAGAAGTGGAGGGGAGATGACTGGTTATAATATATGTTGGGACGATCAATCATCGAGAGACATTACAATTAATTTGGAGTTATTCCCACCATTGGAAGGTCACCCCCACGAAGTAAATAATAAGCCTCGTCTAAGCTCGAATGAGGAGAAATATTGTGTCGTGCTGGATTCAACCCGCATTGATTATGAAGTCGATAAGATGACCAAGGGATATTACCGGGCTATTTTTCAAAGTATAAAGTTGCTTTGCCATTTTCCTTTGTTTTCGCCTTGTTTCAAAATCTAACCTCTCTTTATCTTTACATGGCTAATAGCCGAAGGAGGAGGAGATGTGTCATGGGATTTCATGTAAAGAGCTTGCCCATGATTTTTTTTTGTCTTGTACCATTAGTAGAGGCCAGGGTGAAGAAAGGATGGGAGACTCCCCCATCCTCATCAAAGAACTTTTTTGTTCTTGAGAGCCTTGTCTCCATGGAGACAAATAATGGAGGATATAGCCCTTTTAGAAGCCGAAGGTCGTGATCTTCCCTTATCTCGGGAATAAGTAAACTTGGCTCCTCCTGTCGTGATTGCGGATGCGACCATCCGCTTCAAGAAGAGAAAAATCTCTACCCTAGTAGAAACATGTGTTCTAGTCCCACTGGCAGAAGCTTTTACAGTGGTGTTCCCTTTGCCTCAACTTCTTGCGTTACTAGTTGAGGAAGCAGCAGCAAGGACCTCTACCAGAGCTAGTACCAAGGAGTTTAAGGGTGTTTTCTCTAACTTGGCTCTAGGTTGTAATTCAATTGATTTTTCAACTCTGATGAGTGAGGAGAGGAAATTCATGGAGGCTATGTTTGGAGGGAAAACAGGCTTCGAGATGGTGAGAATATTGGAGAGGGGTCTTCACCATCCCATCAGATATCTCAACGATGTTTGATGAAAGCTTTCATCGTCATTTGGGTTTAACTAGCCAAATGACTTTTAATGTAAGGAAAAAATAAATTCCTATTTCTTTTTTGCTTTGGTTTGATGATTACATTTTTTAACATTTATCCTTGGCAAACCTTTATAATGTGCTTGGCTCTAGGTCGTAATCCATATTTTTTCAACTCTGACGAGTGAGGAGAGGCAATTCATGAAGGCTGTGTTTGAAGGGAAAATGGGTCTCGAGGTGGTGAGAACATTGAAGAGGGTCCTCACCATCCTATCAAATATCTCAGTGATGTCTGATGAAAGCTTTCATCGTCACTTGGCTTTAACGAGCCAAATGAATTTTAATGTAAGGAAAAAATAAACCTCTGTTTCTCTTTTTTTTCTTTGGTTTAATGATTATATTTTTTAACATTTATCCTTGGCAGACCTTTATAATGTGCTTGGCTCTAGGTCGTAATCCATTTTTTTTCAACTCTGACGAGTAAGGAGAGGCAATTCATGAAGGCTATGTTTGAAGGGAAAATGGGTCTCAAGGTGGTGAGAACATTGAAAAGGGTCCTCACCATCCCATCAAATATCTCAGTTATGTCTGATGAAAGCTTTCATCGTCACTTGGCTTTAACGAGCCAAATGAATTTTAATGTAAGGAAAACATAAACCTCTGTTTCTCTTTTTTTTTCTTTGGTTTGATGATTACATTTTTTAACATTTATCCTTGGCAGACCTTTATAATGTGTGCCCACTTTTAAAGGCATTGATGACCGAAATGGGTTATGTAAGGGCAATCGTGGCTGCGAACAGGGAAAATCAGATTGCTTTTGAACAACTACAAGAGGAAAAAACTGTTATGGAGGCCAAGCTGCAGAGTATTAAGGTGGTCTATATCACGCTAAAGGACCAAGCTCAAGGCCTTGCCCTTGAGTTAAGTTTCAGGAAAAAAACACTTGAGACCTTCTATAACAAGGTGATTCCCCTAAGGCATGAGCTTTTTGAAACCAGGGCCTCCCAAGTTAGTTTGTGAGGTGAGCTTGCTGCCATATGAGCTAAGCTTATTACCACTGCCAAGGAAAAAACTCAGTATTCCCAAACGAAGTTGAAGGCCCTAAGGGACTCTCCTAGGGAGTTTCAAGAATTTTTCAATGGTTTAGCAACGTTGACTGGGATGATAGGAGATAAGATTTTCCTCGTCATGTCAAACTTGTACTTCTTCAATCTTTCACATGAATACATGTGGATTTCATTGCGGCCTTCCATTCAGTCTCATTCCTTGATTTCAAAGATGTATCCCCAATTAGGGTTGTTGTAAACCGGTGATAGGAGTATCTAGCAGGGGAGCCTAGGCTGAATTTTTAGACCTCTCTGTATATATATATATATATATATATATATATATATATATATTCTTCTTTCATGTATATCTTTTCTTTTATATTATAATTATTTTACCTCCATATTGCTTTCCACAAGTTTAGATTCCTTGTATGGGTTCAATGCCCATACATAGAAAATCATTTTTGGGTCCAACACCTATACTTAAAAAATCGTTTCTTGGTCGAACGCTTATACTTAGAAAATCGTTACCAAGTCTAACGCCCATACTTAGAAAATTATTTATGGCAATGAATGATGAACCATTTAACCTTATAAGAGTTTAGGATGGGCATGCCTTCTGGGAACCGAAAAGGGATATCATTTGCAAATGTTTGTTTATTGATAATGCAACATTTATCCCATCCTTGGAGAAAAGTGTGATCACACGAGGGAGAACATGTCAATCCATTCTAAGGTAAAATGTTGTAGCACTAGGCAGATGTTCATTACTTTTAAAGTAAATGTGTTATCGCATTAGAGAGAGTAAATTCATCCCATCTTTGAAAGATTTGAGAGGCTTGCGTCCTAGAGAGACCATATCCATTCTCGTTATTGATGTAGCATTTATCTCGTCCTTAGAGAAAAGTGTGATCGTACTAAGGAGAACATGTCAATCTCTTCCAAGGTAAAATATGTCTTAGCACTAGGAAGACATTCATTACTTCCAAAGTAAATGTGTTATCGCACTCAGGAGAGTAAATCCATCCCATCTTTGGAAGATTTGAGAGTCTTGCGCCCTGAAGAGATCATATCCATCCTCGTTGATACAACGTCTATCCCATTCTTAGAGAAAAGTGTGATCATACTAGGGAGAACATTTTAATCCTTTCCAAGGTAAAATATGTTGTAGCATTAGGAAAACGTTCATTACTTCCAAAGTAAATGTGTCATTGTATTTGGGAGAGTAAATCCATCTCATCTTTAGAAGATTTGAGAGGCTTACGTCTTGGGGAGACTGTATCAATCCCCATTGCTGATACAATGTCTATCCCATCATTGGATAAAAGTGTGATCGCATTAGGAAGAACATGTTAATCCTTTCTAAGATAAAATGTGTCGTAGCACTAGAAAAAGTAAATGTGTTATCGTACTAGGAAAAGTAAATTCATCTCATCTTTGAAAGATTTCAGATCCAAAGAGTAGAAAACATTAGTTATTTTGAACAATATAATTTATATACAAGAAACTTACATTTCTAGTCATTGACCATAATACATTTCTATCATGCTTTGGGGTCCTAAAGAGGAGAGGAAATTGTGTTTCTTCGATGAAAGTTTTATGGGTAGTCGTTAAAAGGACTCTTCCAAGATAAACATAGTTCCTTTAATTATTATGAAAATATGACTAGCGAAAGAAAATGTAACCTCCCTACTTAAGGATCATTTACCCTATAAGGTCCACAAGCTTAGTAGGAGTCTTTAGTTAACAATAATTCCTGAAGTTATATAGATTGAACCAACTCTCTATTTGTAGCCATTGAAGGATTTTCAAAACCTCGAAGTTCCAATGATGATAGTAATTAAAGATGATAATGGCAATAAAGCCATTAGTTTTCAATAACTTCTGAAGTTTCACGATTTGAACCAATATCCTGATAGTACTTGTCGAAAATCTTTCAAAACTTCAAGGCTCCAAATCCATTGGTAATTAAGAATGATAATGGTCTGGCTCATGAAGGAGAGATCAATGATTTTTTGATCATTTTTCCATTGATAGTGCCACTATTGAGGTTTGAGTTTTCTCTACTACAAATAACATATATATATATATATATATATATATATAGGGCTATCTTTTAAAAGAATATTTTTTCTCTCATATGATATTGACTTAATCACCAGAAAGTCCCAAAACTTTAGGGAGAGGACCTTTTACAGGTACTGAGCATAAACCATCAATCATTTCGCCAAGAAAAAATAGACCAAATTATCGAAACAAGAAGATTAATAATCTTAGCACAAGCCTCGACTTGACCTTTAACTCAAGAGATAAAATTGAATCGTATTAAGTTCTATTATTTTGAGAACTAAACAACTTTATTGACATTCTTCTGGTATAGAATAGATGCTTTTCTTTATTTCTACAAATAGAATTGTGACATCATAACTAAAATACTAAAAAAAAAAAGGAATCTTTTCTCCGCAACTGAAAAAAAGAGTTCCATAAGAGGGGATCTTTTGTAGATATTAAGCATAAACCATCAACCATTTCGCCAAGAAAAAATAGACCAAATTGTCGAAACAAGAAGATTAATAATCTTATCATAAGCCTCGGCTTGACCTTTAAGCTCAAGAGATAAAATCAAACCGTATTAACTTCTATCATTTTGAGAACTAAACAACTTTATTGATATTCTTATGGAGAATAGATACTTCTCTTTGTTTCTACAAATAGAATAGTGATATTATGACTAAAATACTAAAAAATAAAGGAATTTTTTCTCCCAACTGAAAAAGGGAGTTTCATAGGAGGTCCAAATTCCATACATAATATATGAGTTACTAAGCATATTAATTGGGTCCGGGCATGCTAAATCATTCCCATTTAGTTCAAAAAGGCATGACACCCATAGTTCTCTTATCAGCTTTGTAACTGCAGGCTAGTGACGCTTTGTTCTTGCTGGCATATAAAGGGAAGTAGACAGATTGTAGTATTTCAGTTTGTTAATAGAAGCACTAGTTTCAAGTCTCTGCTTCTATATAAAGAAACAAGTAGCTTCAATCTGATAATATGATGGATTCTAAATCGGCACAGGGTGTTGTTATTCAGGACTGCTTAAGTATTTTTGCTTACCATTATTATTTAGAAGCAAGCATGCTTTACAATAACTATTAATCCCCGGGGTTCTAATTTTTATTTTGACTGTTATTTCTCTGAAAGTAACATGTTTTAGAACTTGGATGTACAGTGCTTGTTTTCAGTGTCATGTATAGTTATTCTGAAGCGAGGTGAGCTTATTCCTTCTGCAGGAATGGTGAACATATGTGTGTTTGGGACCCTCTGATCCTCATCCCAATTCGCATATTGGGAGGTGTTACTGAACACCTTGCTGTCTTTAGGCGTGTATGGAAAGAAGGTGGAACAGGTTTTTTGTACTGGGGTGCCAACTGCTATGAGAAGGCTAATATTCATAGTTTCTCATTCATTCATAAATTAGAACAGCTATAAATCCTTGCTTTCCTTTTCTTTTTCTCTGACAACGAAATGTTTGCCTGCGAGCAGATAAGATTTTGGCGTTGCTTACTGCCAAGTGATGGATTTTGGTTATAAATCCTTGCTACTTCTGTTTTTTTTTTTCTCTGGCAATGAAATGTTTGCCTGTAAGCAGATCAGCTTCAGGTACTATCCAGGCTAGGCGTTCTCATCTTCCCGTCAGCCAGTTGCTTCTATTATGCTAGAGCGCACGCTTAGTGGCTTGCGGGTAAGAAAAATTTAAGTGGTCATTCATTTGTTTAGAGTAAGGGCAGTACGGGGTTTGATGCTATGTGAGTTTCTAACAAGATTTCCAGGATTTTTATTTTCAAAATAAAATCCTTTCAAATCTTTTTTTGTATTATCGATGAAAGCAATCTCATTTCATGCTAGGATCAATATTTTTTAATTGGTACTTGAGTATTCCAGTCCTTCTTACATTCGACTTGAATACATCTTCATCAATTTGTCACGCAATAATATTGTCAGGCTTGAATCCTGTTTTTCCATTGCAGAAATTTTTCTTGTGTTGGCTCATTATGGACCATTCAAATATTCTCCATGCTAAACTCGGAATCCCACACGAGTTCCATGGATTTAGTAATTGAGAATTATCAATGCTGGCGCACTCTTTCTAACACGCCCACGAGGAAGCTAGAAGTTGTGAGCTGGGTTGGTCTATAATACATGTTTTGATTATTTTTTCACCTTTTGTTATTCTATCAGGACTTTTCGAGTACTGCAGATCTGTACTTCGAGATATGGAAGGGATGAAGGGCTTGCTCTTCTGGAAAAGACAGGCATGTATCTAGGTCCAGAGCGTTATACGCTAGAGCACATGCCAATATATAGATGTCATGCGGGGGGAGATCTTCAACGCATGCCGATCATAAATATTGGCAGTGCTCCATGCATTGAGTATATTGTTTTTGTAATTATCCATGGAAACTTTTTGTACTGTAAAGATGAAATGGTTTGTCCAACTGCATGAACTGCTTTACTGGTGGTGCTGAGGCAAAGTAATTCTGGACGAGAATATAACGGTACATTCAAAGAACCATTGCTAGGATTCTCCTGGCATGCATGACGTTAGCCTATCAGCACCTGGCATTACCCTTCCAAGTGGCCAGTTGTGTGCTTTCTCCCCTCTGCTTGAAACTAAAGACTCGTAACCATCAGCAGTATTATGCCATATGTAGTAGTAGCATAAATGTAAATATATATTGCCTGGACGTCATTATATTGTGTTCATAATGTACCTGATCTTTTGTTTTTTGTTTTTTCATAATAAAAACATACATGTGTGCAAAGAGAGAAGGCAATGCCTGCGGCATGACGTCTGACCTTCAACGTGTAATCCGTGTGTTTCAGAGATTCTTTTGGGATATTTGAGATGAGACTTGAAAGAAATTTCTGATGCCGTGCCCGATCAACACTTAAAAACCCCATTTCTCCTCGGTTGGAAATTATCAAAGTTACGCAATCAACTCCATGTACTGGAATCGGAATAGCAAGAGTGGGGCAAACCTTTTTATAAAGGAGAAAAGGTATGGAGGGAGGGATGAAACCATCAAGGTTTTAGTGTGCCTGCTGGAATCGGAAAAGCAACCTCAAGATAATCAAATTGGCTATCATTACTTCGTGGACCTGTCACCCTTCTCTGCTTTTTGTTTTGTTCCTTGCTCGCTGACTAGTAGTCTTATTTTTTATTCCCTTTGGTCCATCAACTTTGTTAGTATACAGGTTTTAGAAATGTGTAGTGTAGTGTATGTGTTCTCAGATTCCCCTCAGTACTGCCAAGCTTGTTAAGAGTAGCAGATTGCTTTGAAATTGAATTAGTAAAGGGTGTTTTCTAATCTATTCCATTGGTTTTCAATAATTGCAGCCTGATAGAAAGAAAGAGAGGAAGGAGACTACATTCCTCGGACACCTCTTTTCTTTTCTTTCAGCGTCTGTGTTATTTCTAGGTTAAAATCTTTTTTTTCTGGAAAAAAAAAATCAAATTTTCAAATTTTTTTAATATTAAATTAATGTTTTTAAGTGTTTTTAAATGATTTTGATATTTTAATGTTAAAAATATAAAAATATATTATCTTGATATATTTTCAATTAAAAAACAATTTTCACCACAAAATCAAACAAACATAATTTATGTTTCCTTTCGGAAAAGAAAACAATGATAGGTTTTTATTAGAAACTAATAGATTTGTAACATAATAATCCACGCAAATACTTAAATGAGCATACACAAATGAAAGAGAAATCAAGAGTATTTGTTTTCATGGTTCAATATGTTTTTTAAATTGTTTTTTATTTAAAAAGATTGATGTTTTTATTTTATAATCTTAACATGTTAATATAAAAAATAATAATAATAATTTTAATATATTTTTAAATAAAAAATATTTTTAAAAGTACCAACTAACAACAAATAGATTTGTAGCTCTGTAGATAAGAACTTGTTTGTTTTTGTATTTTAAAAGTATTTTTAAAAAAAATATTTAATTTTTTTATTACTTCAAATTATTTTTTTATGTTTTCATATTATCTTTAATATGTTGATGTCAAAAATAAATTTTAAAAAATAAAAATTTATTATTTTAATATATTTACAAATAAAAAAATATTTTAAAAATCAATCGTTATTACAATAACAAATAGAATTTAAATCTCACACCGAAATATGATAATGTGATGGTTATATATATATATATATATATAAATATAATAACTTGAAATAAATAAAAAAATCAAATTTTTTTTAAAAAACAAAATTTAACTCCAACTCTCAACACTTTGATTGTTGCTTATCAATAACTAGTAAATTAATGCTATCAAACCTGACCTAATTCAAATTTCTGTGTTTTCTCCTCCATTTTTTTAAAAACATAATGATACATACACTCGTGAAAAGATAAGCTCGAAACCCTCATAATTAAGCTCGGATAAGGGTCAACACGAAAGAATATAAAATATTTGATATTAAAACAGAGATTCGACTTTTTGAGTGCGAGTACAATTCTTTTCCACATAACCCCATCATGGATTCTTGCTTGTGTGGCTCGGCATCTTGACATCAGACAATTAATTTTCTCGGAAACTTCAAAGATTTGCTGCGCTGCCTTGCCTCATGTTCACACTTGATGATTACGTGCGTGTGAATTATCTCCTTATAAATTGTTGATAACTTAAGATCTAATATCCTCCCAGTAATTATTTGTTGATGATCAGTAGCTAGAAAATAATTAGTGGTGGGATGGTCTGTCTAACGGTGGCCCATCCCAGCACCCGTCAGATTGGAGCTCAGACCGGCCATATAGCATCTAGTCTTAGACCCACAGTGATGGGCCACACAATAGATACACCTGGACTAAGCAAGTGGATAGATTGAAGTTAGTGGAGGCCAGTGTGGCTTTAATTGGCACATGCAATCTCAAAAGTCGGAAGTACCCCTGCACGTGGCAGCAATCATTTTAGATTTGAAACTGTGCCCCCTCGTCGTGGCTTATCTAATCTGATAGTCTCTGCTATACTCCCTTTACGTAAAAAGACAAGCTACTTTTACCAGTTCAAGTAAAAAAAAAAAAATTAAGATTACGTAGGACAACCAAATCTAATCTCTTTTTACTGCCAATACTGTTTTCACCTCTATTTTCCTAACTTTCTTTGATTTGTTCAGCTATTTCATTTAGAAATATACGTTATTCGAAGCCAGCCCTTCCTTCTCTCACTTCTCAGGGCCTGCTGCAGGAGTCTTCGAGAGCCAGATAAGGGGAAAAGAGCTATTTTAAGCCACTAAGCTCTCCGAGCAATGAAATCGGGAAGTCAAATAAAAAACAGTTTTTTTTCCGGAAGCACTCTTCTTCTTAAAGGACTGGAGTCTAAATTAACCAGTTCAAGCATGGGCGGCAAGAGCAAGTGCTCTCCTATTCCGACTTCCTCAGAGCCTCCGGTAGCACAGCCAAGACAACAACGGGTTCTTTACCCCTACGAGGATGGAGCGATAGAAGTTTTAAGAATTCAAGAGAAAGTCACAGCAAGACGAGCCGTTTATCATTACAATAGGTGTCAAGTAGAAGTACAGCGATGTATGCAGCTGATGTACCCTAAAAAACCGGTAGACTTGAATCTTGTTCCTATATGACCCGATCAATTCGATCAGATACTCGCCATTTATTATTATTGTTGAACTCTTTGGCAAAATGAAAAAAAAAAAACCAAAAGCTCCGCCCTCCCTCTCTATCGATCCAAGTGATGTAAGGGCAACCACCATTGATATCGACATGGCTGAGATCACCAAATGTTCAGGAGTTCCTTTATTCAATCCTTTCCTTCTTCATGTTGCAGGATATCTCATTTGTACACATCTTCTCTTTGTTTCCTGAGCCTATAGTGAGTTACAAACAGAGTTCGAAAAGGTAAAATCTTTGATGAATTCATTATACATGATTGAGTCGCGAAAACTTCTGGATAGGTATCCTACATCTGAACTGAATTCTTTCTGGTTAAAGAATTTATTTCTAGTTACTCTGGAACAATTAGGAGATTTGCCAGAAGAAATACAAGGTTCTGCTTCTGGCGGCAACATACTATAGAGTGGTGGTCTAGCTTACGGGGTCAAATCAATACGTTCTAAGAAGAAGTTTTTGAATATCAATCTCATCGATCTCATAAGTATCATACTAAATCCTATCAATCGAATCACTTTTTCGAGAAATATGAGATATCGTTTTTTTCTTTTCTTTTGTAATTTTTTCTATTTGATTTCTTATTGTCTTTGTTCTAGCATTCAGATCTTTCATTTTTTTTCCTGTCAGTGAATAGTTTATCCAATCCATATATCGAATTGAAGTAGAAAATTTATGAATAGTCCGATTATTGATTGGTGAATTTTTTTTCGCTTTTAGTTTCATTTAATTCATATACTTCTCTAAATCCAAATAATAGAATTAGATTTCTTTTTTATTTTGAAAATTTATTTATTATTTCTTTTAGAAATAGAATACCTTTGATGAACCAATGTTTTGTTTCTTTCAGTAAATGTAGAAATAGTTTACTTTTCTGGAATAAGAAAACATATATATAATCTTAATCAAATTATTTAAAAGTCCTATTTACTTCAAAAATATAATATTTTGATTGTTTCTTTTTTATTTGTTTTTTATAATATTTGTATGCTTTTCAACATAAAATTCATTTTTAAACTGTTCATTTAGTTTTTTAAAAAATATTATAAAATGAGGATTTTAATTATGTTTGTAATGTTGTTTTTTTAATTTAACTTAATTCACTCACAACACAATAATTCATTTATAGAAATATGATTATTTAACTTTATAACTCAACACAATAAAAACATCATTACAAACATAACAAAACAAAGAATAAATAAGGTATGGATGACTTGGATTGTAGTAATTTAAATTTTAGAAATGGATATATATATATATATATATATATATATATATATATATATATGAGATGAAAGATTAAGAATTATAAAGGTGATCAAAATCACCTATTAATAAGTTTGTTAGATAAACGACTCCTGAGGATCCAAAAATTGAATCAATTTAAATAAGTAAGGATTGTAATTATATTTAGAAACACATCATCGTATTTCAGGGTGATTGATATAACTTCTGTTTTTGTTTTTAGATATTTTTCAAAAGTATTTTTGGCTTGACAAATTTTAAATGATTTTTTAATTGTTTTCTAATGATTTTGATATGCTGATATTAAAAATAAAAAAAATAATTTTGATGTATTTTTACAACAAATGTCTAAGGTGTTTTTTTTCTTTTAGTGTTACCACCAATAAGAGTAACTCTAAGAATTTTTTTTTTCATTTGGTTTAGATCACTCAATTATTGTTCTGAATTTTTATACTTATACTGCATATTTGATAAACCTAAATTTAATAGGCCAAAAAAACCCTAAGGACCATCATTCATTAAACTCAACCAAGGGACGAACCCATCCTCCCTTGGACACGAACAAGGGAATGATGTTTTTCCCCTTGGACATGCTCTAGGGACAAACCCGGCATCCCTTGAGCTCATTCGAGAGACGTGCCCAACCTCTATAGGGCTCATCAAGAGACAAATTGATTATCCTTTGGACCCAACTAAAGGAAGGACCCACCTGATTTGGGTTTAGCCTAAGGAAAAAAGCTCAGTCTTCATGAGTTCAATTACATTTAACATTTTGAACCTTAATTTTCCTACACCTTTTAGGTGTATAAAAATCCTCCAAGAACCCATAATATTTTCATCAAACATTAATATAGATATAAGAGATATTTATCCCTTATTAAATACTATCGGGGTAAAATTACACTTAGACACTTATCTTCACAAAAAATACAAAACTCATGTGCTATGTGAAAAACCGCTAAATTATAATCTGAGTAAAATAAATAAAGTGCCGAATAGATTAAATAAAAGGATTTCAAGTATTGTAATTGGATACAATAGAATTAAAAAAATAAGATGTTATGGTGTAAATTAAGTAAAAAGAAGAGTTGAGTGACATAAATAGAAATGAGAAGAAATGAGGGCCAATGTGTAAATAAGTAAAAGTTAGACTATAAATGCTTTATTTTTTTTCTCTTTTGGCTATGAGCTTGAAACAAAGAGAGGGGGAAGGATTGTGTGATTTTTCTATTTAAATTCTCATTAATTTCACTCATTAAAGTGAGTAATTAGAGTGATTAACTTAATTAAACATCAAGAGGGGGTGATTTTAAGGTGGTGAGTGCATTGGAGGAAGGATTTCAAGCTAGTGTTTAAAGAGCGAGAAGAAGAAAACTTGATTTTTCTTGCATTCTTTCCTTAAATTCTTATCAAAGTGAGGTAAATAATATGCTCCAAATGATTAATTCCTTTAATTTTATGTTTGATGAAGGATTATGCAAAATTATGATTATGTGAAGTTGTGGATTTATATTATAATTTATAGGAATAATGCAAATTATGTTTGAACTATGTTAGAAAGCATGAATTATGATTGGGTAAGTGTTAATTTTAAATAAAAGAAACAAACATTATTTTTCCCCATTTTAATTGAATATTTAGCCAAAAGAGGAATAATTTAGGGGATTTGAGGTTTTAATATAATTGTTTGGAAAATATGGGAAGATAAAAGTTCATAAGTGTTATTATATGAATGGAGTAAGAATTTTTCAAAGAGGAAAGAAAAATCTTCACTTCCTTCTCTAGGTTATTTTCGGCTAAATGGAGAAGAAAAATTAGAAAATGGAGTTCTAATAATATTATTGAGAAATCTTGCCAAATTGAAGATAATTGATGTTGATAGGTTAAATTGAATGGGGATTTTTGTTAAAAAAAAAATCAGTAAATGATTCAAAAGGGGGGGTTTTATCCTCCTTAAATTAAAAGTCAATTAAGCTTAATTAAGGGTATTGAATTTAATCAAAGAATATGTAATGGGTATTAGAATTTTACCGGTTTAAATGAATGAACAATGATAAAGTAAATTTTGTTGGTACAGAGGAGTCCGCGGGACCTAATCAGCAACAAGGGACCTCGTCGCGAGCACAGACACCAGGTAGATGTTCGATACCTTGGAGTAATTAATTAGTTTATATTTTTTTATTGTAGAAGAAATTTTTATATATTGTAATTTTTAGTGCTGGTTACTGAAAATAATGCCTTGTTGAATAGGCAAGCCTTGAAAATTATTTCCTAATTACTGGAATTAATGCCTGGTTGAATGGTCATGTTAAGAAAATTAACTTACGAATTAATGGAATAATCGCTCGATGTAAAATAGATTAATTGTAAAACTATTTTTTGAAGTTAAATATGCGGGTTTGTGAGAGACACTCTTGATATTTTTATCTTAGTAGATTTATCTCTATATCTAGAAGAGAATTTATGAAATTAGAAATTTTAAAAAGAAAATAAGATAATTTAGTTGATGATATGAAAATCACTTTAATGTATATGAATAGTTAGTCATTAATCAATTACTTATTGAAATGTGCAATTTTTAATCATATTTACTGCGATTATGTTTTTATGTACATCACACCCTCGATCTGGAAAGTAGATATTTTGATAAATAATTTTGTTATGCGATTAATGTAATTGTAATATTTTATTGTAATATACTTTTTTTTATCTAAAAATTATAATGTTTAACTTATTATCTTGTGTGTGATATAATTTATAATATTATTATTATTATTAAGTTGAATTATGGTTGGTTATCTATATATTGTGATTGATGTTACATGTTAAGAAATGATTGAGTCGATAACTTGGTATCTAAAGAATACAAAGAAAACCCTGCCAAAATTTCGGGAAAATATATAGAAAAAAAATTGGTAACTACGAATATATGTCATATAATTTGAGTTTACAAGTTTGAGACTGTTAGATTTACCATGTTGCATCAATACATATCCTAGTTCATTCTTCGATGCATCACTATAGACCATCAATCCTTTGGTTCTTGATAGGAGTGTTAACATCGGTGCAGTAGTGAGTCTTTTTTTCAGTTCTTGGAAGCTTAGTTCGCATTCTTGAAGGAAGTGATATTTATTTAGTTTAAGAGAATGTTATCGGGAGTGTTATTGTATTTTTAAAAGAAATTATATATTTTTTTAAAAATTTAAATTAATGTTTTTTTTATTTTGATATTTAAAAATAAAAAATATAATTTTTTTCATATATTTAAAAAATTACTTTAAAAAACATTATTAACCTGCTAAAAATAAAAAACAAAAAAAACCTTAACTTGTTTGTTGGTGTGGTTGTGATTATTTTTCAAAATTCTTTTCATTATAAAATGTTTCAAAATAATATTTTTTTATTTTTTAAAAATTATTTTTGAAATCAGCACATTAAAAAAATTTAAAATATAAAAAAATAATTTTTAATAAAATAAATAAAATTTTTAAATTAAAAAAAACAAATTCCAAACAAATTTTTTAAAAATATTTGCCTATAAGCCGAACTGTCATGGTAGTTTATTTCATGAAAAATCTTAACCAAGCATGGGTACTAATGTCTTTCCGTTCTGCTCTTTCAAAAAAAACTTGCAGGGAGATATGATTAAAATATTGTTTTTTCTACAAAACGACAAGCACCGCCTAGCCCGATAGTTCCGACAAATTTCAGCAAGCAGCATAGCTTGACACGTGGACGGACGAATTTGATTGCGCAGGGCAGCAGGAGAGACTTGTTGCACCGGCTAAACGCATACATATGCTCTCTTAACTATAGTTAAATAAATCCAAAAGGCCCAGGTTCAAAGTTAGCCATAGTTAACTGGCGCCGCTTTAACTCAATTTTTTTGTTTTCTTAAATTTACTTTCTCCACTTCATTTAAAGTTCCTCTCTTCTCTTCAAAGTTATCCATGTCTGTATCTGCACACTCTCTCTCCCCCACTCGGCGAAGATGAGTATGGATTCAAGTAGCCGCCTTTTAGGACCATGAAACTCAGGGTAATGAGTCACAGAATGAGTCAAAACGGTGCCTCATTCCCCTCCATCGTGATCGATAGCTGATCAAAGAAACACAAGCCAAGAATTTTTCTGAACACACATAGCTGTTTATCTCTCTCTCTCTTGAATTCTAAAAGAAATCAGAATCTCAGCATTCAAACACACCAGTTCAAGTGAATTGGTTTTCTGGTGATTTCCAAGGATTCACGTCAGGTGTAATCATCCATTTCCTCTCTTGTCAGTTGATCTTTTAAATCAAAAGCCTAGAACAGTACTATTACCACCCCATATATCTTTTGTAACCTTAGAGACTTGGAAAAGTAGAAATTTTTCTTGGTGACTTCAAAGAATTCGTTTCATCTTAACTAGAAGTTTCTGAAAGAAATAGAATGGTGGGTGGTGAGAACTTATCCAGAATCACAGTATCTAAAGCTTCTGGAGAAGACACAATTAGCAATGTTTCTTCTTTTGGTAACCAAGGCATGCCACACTCTATGACAGTGCCACCACCAAAGAAGAAGCGAAATCTCCCTGGAATGCCAGGTAATTATCTCTCAACACCAGTACCATGACCCTAACATTTCAAAAACTTGGTAATGTTTTTGTAAGCTAATTATTAATAGACTCAATTTTCTTTCTTTTTCAGATCCAGATGCAGAAGTCGTTGCGTTATCACCAAAGACTTTAGTAGCCACAATCAGATTCGTGTGTGAGATCTGTAACAAGGGCTTTCAAAGAGACCAGAACCTCCAACTTCACAGACGAGGCCATAACTTACCATGGAAGCTAAAGCAACGAACCAACAAAGAGCCAAGGAAGCGTGTCTATGTTTGTCCAGAGTCATCTTGTGTACATCACAACCCAGCTAGAGCTCTTGGTGATCTTACTGGCATTAAAAAGCACTTCTACAGAAAGCATGGTGAGAAAAAGTGGAAGTGTGAGAGATGTTCGAAGAAATATGCCGTCCAGTCTGATTGGAAAGCTCACTTGAAAACTTGTGGCACTAAAGAGTATAAATGTGATTGTGGCACTTTGTTTTCAAGGTGAATGTCAACTAATTTTGTTTTTTATACCTTATGTTTTGTTTGTCATTGATTTTAACTTAATTATGTTATGTTATTTGGTTTTGTTTTGTTATACAGGAGGGATAGTTTTGTAACACACAGAGCATTTTGCGATGCGTTAGCGGAGGAGAGTGCAAGGGCACAAACCCTAGCGATAATGGGAAAGGAAGGGAATGGTTGTGACATCAAGCGTGTGGGTGCTTCACCACCGCCTCCACCACTTACGCCGTCTACTAGTGTGGTGTCTCCGGGTTTATCAGTTCAAAGCTCAGGTAATTAATTTAGCCTAAGCTTGCTAGCTAGTGCGTCCTATCCGTTATTAATACATTGCCTAGCTATGTTGGCCAAGACAAGTATTTGATTGGCCTAAGGTTCATGAATCTTGTTTTCTTGTGGCCGTGGACAACATAGATTGAAGTTTATGGTTTTGGGTAAACAGGTTAGGTTATGTTCGAGTGTTTTGTCTCTTGTTGATGTCCTTCTCGTGTGGATGTTGGGCTAGAGAATATTAGCAGATTTGGTAGGGGTGTGTGTGTGAGGAGAGAGAGGTTTTACGTTGTGTTTCACGAGTAGCTGCTGCTGCTGCCACCACAGTCAATAAGGTGTTTTTTCGTGGTCTTACCATGTTTTTGATTTTTTTTAAATTAATTTTTTTTTTGTTTTTATACTGTTTTAATATGTTAATATTAAAAATAAATTTTAAAAGATAAAAAAATATTATTTTAATGAAAACCAATCGTTACTATAATACCGATACTGCTTAATTTATAAGCTCAAAAATAAAACATTTACGCAATAATAAAGTGAATTGAGATTTGGAGAGATGGATAGAAAGGACTCCATAATTGCTTAGCTTTTACAGCAGTTTCATCACCACACCCCTCATGTTCCTCCAAAAAGTACATTCTTTTTGCTAGTATATCCTTTTTCTTTGGTATTAGGGATCATTGGACTGCATTGTTCTTTTTTCTTTTTTAAGTCCCTTTTCTTTACTTTGGGTTAATGTTCGTTTTCTCTCTGTTTCTTGTCACAGAATTAGCAGAAAATCCAATTGGACTTTCACCACCACCAATAGCATGTGCGTCGGCTACAAGCACAAGCTCAACTAGCTCAACCAGTAATGTATTTGCGACTACATTTGCCTCTTCGACAGCACCAGCTGCTATCCCACAACAAGCATCAGTACCATCCTCATTCCCAAATCTGTTTTGCGGCTTAGCTCGCTCTGATTGTCCCACTACTATGCCAACACCTAGAGCGATAGAACCCCCATCACTCTCTCTTTCAACATCTTTTTATCTCGCCAACAATACTTCGTCTCTCTTCAGCACAGACCAAGACCACTACCATTACACACCATCTCCGCAACCAGCCATGTCTGCCACTGCATTGCTTCAAAAAGCAGCACAAATGGGTGCAACGACATCAAACCCATCATTTCTCCGTGGTTTAGGATTACCCCGTTCAACTAATCAAGACAGTAATTGCAATAAATGGGATGTGAAGCCAGAGAACAACACCACTGTTGCAGCTGGACTAGGGCTTGGGCTTCCCTCCAGTGATGTTATGATGGGTTCATCTTCATTGTTTGGAAACAAACCAACGACACTTGACCTTCTTGGGCTTGGCATGGATGCTGCTAGTTCTGCTTTGCTAAATTCCTACAGTGGTGGCTTTAATGTTGGAGCAGCCACTGCCGCAGCATATGGTGGAGGAGGAGGGAGAGGGACTTCTGAAGAAACATGGGATGGTGTGCCTGAGAGGAAGCCTTATGGATCTACAGGAGCTTGAGCTCCCAGCTCAATCCATGTACCCTCACTTTTCCAAGGGTTTTTTGTCACGGGTGGAAAAGCTGGCCTTTCACGGGGCGTCTCTCGTAGCTTTATATATAGATACACACCTTTTGTGTCTCCATACCATTGTATATTTTTTTTGGCTCGATCGTGCGTAGTTGCTTTATTTATATTTTTTTGAAGGCAAAGTTAAGAATCGAAATCTATTGGTCGCAGTGTACAGTGAACTTGTTACTGCCTACTACTAATTAATACCTAGCAAGCATCTTAAATATTTGTTCTCTTCTGATCACATCTTTGAACTTCAGTTTGTTTTTAAAAGATAGGAAAATAAGATTTTAGTGCGGACTTTAAGTTTGGATGGGACATTGATTACGAGGGCTGCAGCTATCCAAGGGAGTGCTTTCACACATGAGCAGCGGGGGACAAGAAAATGATATCAGATGGAAGACGGTGGCCTCTTTTATTGAATGATAGTTGTACTTCGCAAAAGGCCGGTCAACCGGGGTCATGCACTCAACAATGGTTACTCTGTTTAGTGTTCTCCTTCCTGCACAGGTCTATAGGGTGTTTGATTGCGTTGTGATAACGTGTTTTGTTTTAATTAATTAATTTTTTTTATTTTAAATTGTTTTTTTAATTTTTTTTATGTGTTAATAT
>Ga0325403_1000186_pt1 | contig 36745 bp, 25 predicted proteins | sample PopdelMetagenome_19_FD_205665 | JGI IMG/M metagenome (GOLD analysis project Ga0325403, IMG submission 205665) | Populus deltoides microbial communities from Bellville, Georgia, United States - Xylem-PdKOR-R4 | ecosystem: Host-associated > Plants > Phyllosphere > Stem > Wood/Secondary xylem... | reverse complement strand
TCATCACTCTGCAGATGCATTTCAACTAAAAGCTCTAACAAGCTTGGCTCGCATCTAAGAACCATAGCCTGCAATAAAAAAATATTGACAATTAAATATATTTATAAAAAACAACTAATAAAAAAAAATAGATGTAATAAAAGTAAGAACATATGACAATATGTAGAAAACAATTGAAGCTAAAAATAAATGGTAGAATAGCTTATCCAGATGTCAACTGAGGATATATGAAAAGATAGTTGCCTAAAGAAATCAAAGAGTGTTTTAGCTTTAGTGCTCGCTTTTCTAAAAATAATTTTTATTTATGTTTTCAAATTATTTTGATATGCTGATATCAAAAATAATTTTTAAAAAATAATAAAAAAATATTATTTTGATGCATTTCTAAGCGAAAAACACTTTGAATCGCAACCATAATCCCAAATAAGCCCTAGTAGTGTGCGACACTTAAATCTTTGGAGGTAGAAGGATTAGGGTTCGATTTCACCTGCAGTTTAAAAACAATTAAAAGGGTAGTTGAGAGTGTGGTAATGTTATTTTTTAAAGAAATTTTTGTTCAGAAATATATCAAAATAATATTTTTTATTTTTAAAAAAATTATTTTTGACATCAGCACATCAAAATGATCTGAAAATACAAAAAAATAATAATTTGAAACATAAAAAAAAATTAAAATTTTTTGAAAGTGTTTTCAAAACTCAATAACAAACAAGTACTAACTATCCGAGATCCCAATATTAGAAATCCACACTAGGGACAATATATTGCGTCACTTTGGTTATTTTATCTTCAATTATATATAAAAGAAGAAGAAGAAAAAAGGAGGGAGGGCCTTTTCTTTGCACAGTGCCTTCACGCCCTAACACCGCATCTCTTCAGCATAATTTCAAGGACTTTTTCTCTCCTCTTCATTTTCTTTTAAAGCTTCTAGGGATGATATGTAACTTAAGAGTCTTTAGAATAAGCTTCTCTTCTTTATTTTATCTTTAATGATTAATTAGGCCATCTTTAAAATGTTTGAGCCTTTCAAACCAACCTTTTTCATCATTGCTTCCTTAGTCATCCACTTGAAACTTGATAACACAAATAACCTTTTCTATCCTTTAATCATAAGGCTATCCACATCCATCTTAAATTGCAACACTCATCTTGTATTTTTACAAAGAATCTTGGAGAATGGGACTTTGTTTAAAAAGAAGTAAAAATGGCGTCTTTACAATAAGAGAATGGAATCCTGTTTCCATATATTTTCTTTGCTTGGACCTACCACCTTAACCTTATATTATGAACCCTTTGATATTTGATAATGTACTGATTATGCATTAGAGGAGAGCGGATTTGAAAATTGGGCATATGATGTTCAAAAACATCTTTGATAAAGGTTGAGATTGTTTTCACACACATACTAAAAGGTTTTCGGTGAACTATTGAATTAGTTTCAAAGCTTGTTCAATGTTTAGACTTTTATTTGAATAATTACCCTTGCTCAATCTATAAGGCATTTTTGTAAAGCATCAACCATTTCATCTAGTTTTTGTCTTTTTCTTCTTCTTCTTCTTTTGCTTGAGGACTAGCAAATCTAAGTTTATGGGTATTTTATGTGCTTAATTTTTATATGATTTTACCACTCTCTTACTTTCAATTTTTGTTCTAGTTTATCTTCAATTTCTCAATCTTATTTATTTTCAAATAAATTCATGGAATGCTTTGGAGTGAGAAATCAACATTTAATTCTTGAAATTCCAACTATGCTTTGGCTCTACTTGGATTTTGATTTATGGCATTGATGATGTCTATTTAGAAGCTAATTAAATAAAAAAAATTAATCTTGAAAAGGTTTATTTGACTTATGTACACGTTTTACATGAATGAAATGAGGAAAGTGAAGTTTCCTTTCTTAAGGATTAGAAACTTATGTATCTTAGCAAAACATACATGATTTTTGTTATAGATGTCCAATCAAAGCAATTTTAATGGTAAGATAAAGATGAGAGGAACCCTTCAACTTTGATGATGATCACTATCTTAAAATAAGTTGTTCTGATAGAGAAAATTAAGCGGTCAAAGGTAAAAACCTACTTGTTTTTGAAGGGGAATTGGAGAAAAAAAAAAGAAAAGAATCAATTAAAAGACAATTCAAGTTGAGGGCAAGGGTTTTTCAATATTGAAATTTGCAATTCAAGTTGGGTACAATAAAAATAAGAAGAAGATTGAATTTAAGTTTGTTAACAATTGAGAAATTTAATCCAGATAGAGTTTATTCCTTATACTTTTCTTCTTGGTTTTTTGCTATATTTATTATTTCACTTTCACCATGAATTATATAAAGATTTTGGTTTGTAATAATATGACTATAAGCTAAATATTATTGCTAAAGCTATAATATAGCCTCTCAAAGACATTTTTAAATTTCATATTTATATTATTGAAGTATTTATCAATCCTTATTAAGCATATGCATATTAATATCAAAAGATTATACATATTATTTGCTTCTTATTAAGTATTTTATGAATTGAGCAAAAAACAAAAATATGCTAATGTTATTTGTGCGGTTATTGTTTTGAAATATTATAGGACTTAATGTGTTTACGTGTTATTAAACTTGCACAGAAATACCATAGGTTATTGTGTGTAGCTAATTTCAATTCTACAATTCTACTCGAGGGAGAGTCTTTGATAGAATAGAATATTTCACCATCAATTTGGTTGATAAATATTTCCATATTAATATATTAGAATTCAATTTGGTCAATCATTGAATTCATTTTATTATTGTGCTTTTGCTTGATTTATTTTTTTTTATTTGTTAATTTTCTTATATGAATTTATATGTTTCTTGCTTTCAAATGTTTTTTACAATGTATAAATATATTAGACTAACAAGCAAAGATGTTTAGTTTATTATAACAGGAGCATTAAAAACATACAAATAGTTCAAAGGAAGCCTAGAATGCTTACATTTTTAAATCTATAATCATGACAAATATAAAACTCAAGTCAAACATGCTTTCAACATAAATATAATAAAAGAATACTAGCATGCATATTAAACATCTATTCAAACTTGTAATTGATAATAAAAGAATACTAGCATGCATACTAAAAATAAAAATAAAAATAAAAATAACCATACTTAAATTAAAACAAAGAATGACATTTACTTGTTAAAATACTTTAAAATGATGAAACTTTTGTTGTTGTCAAGAAAGAATCATTTGATCTTAAGACTTTATTGCTTCTCACATATGCAATTATGATGTTTGCATTATGCCTCCTAAGATTTCAACGACACCACCTTAATTTAGATGCACTTCTAAACAAGGTCTTTGAAACAAAGATTGTGTAACGCAAGTATCTCTTAACATGATGCACCTAAGCTCTAGATTTGGAAGAAAAACCAAAGCATAAAAAGAGAAGAAAACACTAAAATATGAGGTGAGGAAGAGTGCATAAAAATCTGAAAAAACATTGTTTTAAACTTTTCCTTCACTCTATTTTTATAGTGAATTTTAAAAGTTAAAAGGTTAAAGAATTAATTTTTAGCATTTAACCTTTGATTAGCCATCATAAATAAAGAATTAAATCTGAATATAGTGATCATAAATCTAAATTTTTTTTAGCTGGAAAAATTGTTAACATAAAATGCTCATGAAAGAGATTATTAAAATTCATTGACTAGGCCTAAGTCCTGAATTCAGTTGACAAAAAAATGACCTTTTATGGCATAAAATATTATTTTACAAAAAACTCAAACCCAAGTTGGGTCAACATGCGCGTGCGGGTTTAAACCTAAAGCCCACTTTTCTTAGGATCTCTCCACTCTAAAAGTTTGGGTGTCATTTGAGTTTAATTTTAACTTTTCAACTACTCATTTTATAAACACCAAGAAAGTTTTATATCTTTCTTACATGAGATATTGTTCTTTTAAAGGGTTTTAAGTTTCACCAAAACATGTCAACTAAGGGTTCTTTGAGATTAATTTTTCGTTCACCCATAACTTGTTCAAAACATGTTAATGTTCCATGTTAAAGAACTTATATTAGAGATTAACTTCCATGTTGATAAACCAAGATTTTATCAATATATCTTTACCAAAAAAACACTGGATCAAGAAAAACTTACGGGTATAAATTTTCCGGAACACAAATACGTTCGGTGAAGGTGCGTTGGGTTTGGCACTAGTCAAACTCAGCTGTGATTGGGCTTGGTAGTGAGTCAAGCCCCGAGAATTGGGTATGGCGCTGACCAGAACTAGCCATGTTTGGGCTTGGTAGTGAGCCGAGCCTCAGGCTTTGGGTCTAGCGCTGGCTAGACCCAGCCACAGATGGGCTTGATAGTGTGTCAGGCCCCTGATGTTGGGTCTGGCGTTGGCCAGACCCAACCATGATTGGGCTTGACAGTGTATTAAGCCTTGGGTGTTGGGTCTGACATTAGTCAGACCCAACCACGCTTGGGATTGGCAATGCGTCAAGTCTTGGGCGTTGGGATTGACGCTGGCAAGACCCAACCATAAAAAGGTTTAGCAGTACACCAAGCCCCGAGCGTTGGGTCTGACGCTGACCAGACCCATCCATGATTGGGATTGGCAATGCGCAAAGCCTCGGGTGTTGTGTCTGGAGCTAACTTGACCCAGTCGCGATGGGTTTGACAGTGCACTAAGCCCTGAGCATTGGTTCTGGCGCTAATCAAACCCAGCCACAAATGTGCTTGGTAGTGTGCCTAGCCCAGACACGTTGGGTCTGGTGCTGGTCATATTCAAGAGATGATTGGGTTTAACACTATCAATTCTATAGATTTTTATATAAAATCATAGAGAAATTATTTCTCAACAAATAGGCATAATTATACAAGTCTTTACTCCATCAAGACCATTAAATGTATTAAAGTTGTTCATGGCCATTCATTTCTCCCATCTTTTAGCTAGATAATATGAGTGGAATAAATTCACAATGCAACTCAAAATATCATAAAGATGAAGTTACACTATAGCCATTTTCTCCATAAAAGGACAAAACTCATGAGTTATAAATACATCATGAGACCTTCAGAGCAAAGGTTCACAATCTTCATTCTTTACTACATATATATTTTTAGAGCATCTCTTTTTAGAAAATTATTATATTTTCTTTCTCTAAAAAGATACTTTTTTAAGCATCGAAGAGTCCTCACCTCCATCAAAGGGGATCTTTTGCAATTACTAGCTACTAGCTACAAGCTACCAAACATAAAGTATAAGCTATCAACCACCTTGGCTAGGGAGAATGGATGAGATTGCTAGAACCAATTGATTAACTGACTATCCAACTTGGGAGCCATATTCCTAGATTAGGAATTTTTAGGACATCATCAGTGGCGCCGTCGGTGGGAAAATTGATCAAAATGCCATTGATTGTTTTCTAAAACTTGTTTTTAGCATTTTTAGGGCATTTCATGGCACACAACCAATGCCCACTTGGACTAGGACGCAGGACAAATCAATTTGTTATCCCGGACACTCCTACCCAACAAGAACTTCAACAACTCACTAGTCAGGTACAACTCCTCACCCAAGCTGTATTGGTAACCCGGGGGTAGAATCAAACCTTGCCATCCTAACAAGTCTTAACGCCCTTAACAACACACAATGCCTTAGCGTCATTTCCACCGGTTGCACAAGAAGCCCATAAATGATTACACTACCCAGAAGAGACTACTAAGAATGATATTCGTGGAAGTCTCTCAAGTAATTGTTGCCATACCCATACATAGAGTAACACACTCCGAATGTACTCCCCCTAGTTACTATGGGATGGACATCGGGCAATATAATCGTCATTCTACGCCAAGCTCTCAGGGTTCCCAAGAGCCCAACAGACAACAAATTAAGAGACAATTTATGTATAAGCATACCTAAAGGAATGTCTATAGCCCTCATTAGTTGAGAGTTTCTTCCTTGTCCAAACACACATTGAGCACTCGACTCCCTAAAAACTATATTTCCATTAAAACAAGTTTGGGCAACTATGATGGCTTAGCCGACCTAAGAGAGCATATACAAAATATATGTAGTAACTTGAAGTTGATCATCCATGATCATGACTCAATATGCAAGATACTCCTTACAACCTTTAAAGGATCTGCGCATGCTTGGTATAACAACTTGGAATCTAACTCTATTGAAGGGTTCAGTGACATATGCGCCAAGCTAGTGGCACACTTTAGCACCAACATACCCTCCAATAAAAACTACATAGGATTGTTTAGTGTTACTCAATAAAAGGGAAAGTTTACATGTGTATATTTGAGGAGATTCAACAAGGAGATGTTCAAGGTAGAAGAATTGATTGAGCCAGTGGCCTTACAAGCCTTAATAAGAGGAGTAAGAGAACATGTCATCTGGAGAAAACTTTATGCCTTACCAGATAGAAGTTTGTCTAGTTTGAAGCAATTCATGGAAAATCACATACGAGTTGAAAAAGCCAGTTTGCTATGACATAGATCTTTTTGTTTTTACAAGAACAACCAGCATGACTGACCTTCCAAGTGAAGTAATCAGGGTATTCTAAGCAAACATCTTAGTGTCATCTACAAGACATGTTTCCTTCTAAGAACCTCCCTTATACCTATATCTCAGATCACCTCAAGATATATAATCCTTGATAAAAATATAAGTTTCTTGAATATGAATAATTTATTTAAAATGACCTTTTATTTTCTCTAGATGATGGCTGAAGGCCCCTTAACACTAATCCTAGGAATGTCTAATTCTCTTAGGAAGGGATATGTCATGAAGTGGCCTAGCACTGATTGTGTCGTTTCACTATTTATAATTTTGTTATGTACTTATTTTTATATACTATGAATACTTAAAATTGTGTCAATAACTTCACCTTGAAATGTACTAAATGGTATGATTATATTTCTAGCATTTGGTTATTACATCTTTATTGTTATGTATATGTGTGTGTTTATGTATGTATATATCCATCACATGTATGTTTTAAGTAAATGGAAAATGAAAAGAATATAAGATGAATTGTGAGAAACAATGTGAAAGAATCAAATGAAGAAACAATTGAATTGGTAGGTAGCTGAAGGCTACTACGTATATGTAATAGAGTTATTTGATATTGTGTTACCTAGGAGGATAAGAAAAGAACTGAGGTAATGTGTAAGTTATAGGGGAAAAACACTGTTGTAAATTTGGTAAACCAAAGAATCAATAATGGGACGTGTTGTTAGACAAATTGCTCAAAACAAATTACCCCATTATACTCAGACATGCTGATTAGAAATATAAAAGTTACATGGAAATTTCAGGTTGTTACAGTTGGTATCAAAGCTTATGATAGTGACTCGGTAGACTTTTTAACCATAGTTTTAAGACCTAGCCCGGTTCAAGGCCCGGGTTCTGGGTTTTGACCGGGTCATCGGGTCGGTCGAGTCAATTTTTTAAGAAAAAATCAAAACGACATCGTTTTAGTAAAAAAACAAAACGAAAAAAACAAAAGTCAACGGGTTTGCAACCGGGTCTTGTCGGGTCAACTGGGTCGCTGGGTCAGCCGGGTCACACTGGGTTTTTCCTTCCCCTGTTTTTTCTTTAACTCGGCCCGGTTCCAGCCCCGGGTTGGCCGGGTCCCGAGTCAACCTGTCAGGCCGGGCCGGGTTTCAAAACTATGTTTCAAACTATAATTGAAATATCAAATTTATATGGTGAATTTATGATGGTATGGACTGGAAATGGAGCATGGCCCTCACCTCTAAATGGTTAATACTCGGAGGTGTTGTGAGTATAACCGATGTTCTTTCTCGTTGAACATAAGTGAATGATTTTTTTTAGTAAATTGGTTAAATTGTATGTAAAAAGAATGGATTAGAAATGAAATTGTTAAAGTGTATAATGCTTTAAATCGTACTTATACAAAAGGGAATGGCTTGGGGCTGGTATAAAAGGTTTTGAGTAGATAATGATAAAAGATGACTTGTACTTTAAGATGTAATGATTTCTATTATGATGTAGAATGAAATGGATAATAGTAATTGATTTCTTATGAAAAAGATGTGGAGATAAATGATCATAAATGATTCAAGTATCTAACCCTGAAAACTAGGAGATTAGAAAGCAAATCTATGTTTACCTTCTTAGACAAAGAATTCACTTGAAGGAATAAATGGTTAGCTTAGAAATATAAAAGCAAGGTATGACCTGAATTGTTATTGCATAATGAATTTTAGTGAAAAATAACATGGATAATAAAGACCAAACCACCTTAAACATCATGATCAACTGATAATTGATAAGAAAAGTGGTGCTTTTCATTGGACTTATTCCAATGAAGACCTGAATTTCGAATATCTCACCTCTTTAGAAGATAATAAAAGTGACATCTAAGGATTGAAAAAGAAGAATAAATTTCAACTTTAAGGTTAACACTCAAAACGAAACTAAAAGAGTTCATGATCTGAAGTGCTGCTAAAAAAAAAGAAAAAAAAACAATTGTGTATGCTTGTAGGAAAGGTGAGAAATATCTAGGTTTGGTTCTAGATAGATATATGAATTCAAGTTTTGAGGACAAAATTTTAAAAGGAGGGGAGAATGTAAACCCCCAGTCAAACATAGATAAATCTAGGTTAAATATGGTAGCTATTAATTGAAAAACGATATATTAGAGAGAAAATCTTATGAATTGAGATGAACATTTTCGGGATGTTAATTTAAAATTTAGAGAAGCTAAAGTAATAAAATAGTATGCGAAATATTAGTTAACGATAAATTGTGAAAACTCCATAACCAGGTAAAAATAATAATTTGAAGGAGAAAATTTTGTAAATTGGGTGATATTATGTGTAAAATAGAAGGAAATATCAAATAAATCAATGCATGATCATTTACGCGAGAAATATTGAATTTTAGTATAATCCCCACGCACAATCGCATTATTGGGACTAAAAGTGGTAAGAAACTCAGAGAAATATTTTATGATAATTATGAATAGGAATCTCCAAAGAATTAGTCTAAGACTCAAGATGATTTAAGTAAATTATATGGTATGCGAAATTTGAATTTTTGGTGTGAAATTTTCAACTATCTAGTTTACAATATTGAACGTATCTTCCAATTTGATCGTTGGATCGGGCTGAAATTTTACATGAAATATTAAGACACACTATTTTAACTTAGGTTAACATTTGAGGTCGATCAGATTCGGGAAGACCTTGAAAATGAAAACACAGTGTCGGGTCAATGCAATAAACCAAGATTTTTTTTGGGGGGGATAAGTTGGGGTATAATAGTAATTGATCCATAAAACCTAATGTAACTATGTTTGCTGCTACTGTTCACGTGGAACAGTAGCTAAAAAAAGAGGAAGAGGCTTCTCTCTTGCTTTTCTTAAAAAATCATTTAAGAAATCTTTCCAAATTATAAGATTGAAGCTTGCAAATAGGTTTATGAGGAGAGAAACACATTTAGGATGAAATTAGAAAGCTTGGTTAGAGGAGAGGAACTTGAGGGACAAGTATGGGTGATAAAGAAGAAGAACAATTGAATAAGAAATTAGTAAGAACTCTTCAATTTGAACTCGAAATTATTGATAAAAGTGTTCTTCATTAGTTTTCCTCATTGATTTCATAGTTAGTAAAGAATAATTAAAAATCCCCTAATGTTGTGATTCTAGGGTTCTTGAAAATGTGTAGGAAATAAGAGTTTCTTTGAACATGGAGTAATGATAATGAATGTTGTGATGCATGAAAATACTTAGTGTGTTTGTCAAATTTATCTTTCATGTAATTAAAATTATGATAGTTTTACTAGCCAAATTCTAGTCAAAATTACAACTTGAAAACAATGTAATTTGGAGTTGGTGTCTTTCTAAAAACATTGTAGGTATAGATGTTATTTTTTAAATGGAACTAGTCTTGACTTATTTGGAGTTTTATATCTTTAGATATGAAAAAAAAAAAAAAACACTAAGTAAAGGTCCAGACTGACATAGTACTGGACATGTTTTGAGTGCTACTATGTTAGTATAGGTTTTGGGTGCTTTTAAGCCCCATGAAAATGCTAGAAAAACTACAAGCTCCTACTCTCCAAAGAATCTATAATTACTTAGAAACTTCTAGGTATAGGTTTACCTTATTCAGGTTCCACACAACCACTTAGGAATTTGTATAAATGATGGGCATGATATCCTCAATCTCTTAGATTTTTTCTAAGTACATATTCTTGGCATTTTACATCTAAAAGAATATCTTTCAGTCTAGATGCATATTTTTTTCTCACCTTTTCTAACTTACACTCCTTTTTTATACGAGCAAAACATATCTCTTTACCCGAACTGAAAGTTAATTAAAGTCTTTGCATATTATTTTATCTCAAAGACTAAATGTCTAATGATGAACCAAAGATTTCATTAGTATATCTTTACTAAAAAAACATTGGATCAAGAAAAACTTACGGTATAAATTTTTCACAACACAAACACGCCCCAGTGAAAGCACCTTGAGTCTGGTGATAGTCAGACCCAACTGTGATTGGGCTTGGTAGTGCTCCAACCCCGGCCGTTGGGTCTAGCACTGGTCAGATCCAAACATAGATAGGTTTGGCAGCATGCCAAACCCCGAATGTTAGGGGCTTGGTAGTGCTCCAAGCCTCGGGCATTAGGTTTGGCGCTGGTTAGACCTGGCCACAAATGGGCTTGGCAGTGCACCAAGCCCTAGGCGTTGGGTGTGGCATCGGCCGGACCCAGCCATAGATGGGCTTGATAGGACATTGGGTTTGGCGCTCACAAGACCTAGCCACGATTGGGCTTGGCATTGCGCCAAGCCCCCGACGTTGGGTCTGGCGCTGGCCAGACCAAGCCGTGGTGGACTTGGCAGTGTGCCTAGCCCAGACACGTTGGGTCTAGCGCTTGTCAGATTCAAGAGATGATTGAGTTTAACACTATCAATGCTATAAATTTATATATAAAATTATAGATGAATTATTTCTCAACAAATAGAATTAATTATACAACTCTATACTCCACCAAAATCATTAGATATATTAAAGTCTCTCATGACCAATCATTTCTCCATCTTTTAGCTGGATAAAATAAATGGAATATAAACTCACAATGTAACTCAAAATATTACAAAGATAAAGTTACACTCCGACCCTTTTTCTCCATAAAAGGACATTACTCATGGTCTATAAATACATCATGAGACCTTCAGAACAAATGTTCACAATCTTCATTCTCTATTACATATGTATTTTTAGAGCATCTCTTTTTATAATATTATTGTATTTTATCTATCTAAAAAAAAGTTATTTAAGCATTGGAGAGTCCCCACCTCTATTAAAAGAGACCTTTTGTAGGTAATAGCCACAAGCCACCTTGACCTACCAAGCACCAACTATAAACTATCAATTACCTTGGATAGGAAAAATGGATGAAATTGCTATAATCAATTGATTAACCGAGTATCTAATTTGAAAACCCTATTCCTAAATTACTTGAATTTTTTGAGACGTCATCTCTCACCGAGCATGATTTAATGCTCCTTCGGATGCATATTAACTATGAACTATGAATGATAAATCTGAATATAAATCAATTGAATAGAGAACCGTCGCTGATAAAGTAAGGTAACATATCACTTGACACCTAGAAAAAAATAAAGCTTTCCAAAGCCAAGTGACTTGATAAAAGTATAAACAAGCAACGCAGCAGTAATGACAAGTATTTAAATCTCAATGAAGCTTGATTTCGTGTTCTAGACCGGACTGCTGATCTTTGAAAGTCCCTTTTGCTTAAGAGCACCTGTGTTACTGGATGCACATGGACCCACCTTGAAGCACTTTCTTATGTTCAGAGGACTCTCTGATTTACCCTGATTTGCAATAACCTTGGTTTCAGCAGGCTTCGTCAGCTCAGAATTACAACTTTTCAAAGTCAAGGTTCTTTCATTCTTCCATTTGTTTCTCTTCCCAATTATCCCGTCATTGTCTGCAAGCAAATCCATGTAAAAACTAGCAATCTGCAGTTGAAAAACTAGGTACACCTTGAAAGAAATTCAATAGCGAGAAATATTTCAATTTAGAGGAATGATGTAAACAAGATACCAGGACTAGACAAGACTGCTCGAGGACGCAAAGCTGATTTGGCTCCGAGACTAAGTTTTCTATTCTCTCCAATACGTCTGTTGTCCTTCAATTTGCCTGCAAGTAGTATTCTGTCAGTACTCATGGCAACAATGTTTCTGCATCAAACACCGGCAGAACAGCACCATGTCTTAAATAATGTAAGAGAGAGTGAACCTTTGGGTGCAGAAAATGGCTGTGCTTTCAAGTTTCTGACGAAACAAGGCTTTGCAAATCTTGCCATTGAAGGTGAAGAATCACTTTGATTTTCTTCTTCTGCAAGAAGTTCAGGTAGTTTTGAATTAAGTTAACTCTGCAAGGCTGCAACCAGCCAATAATATTTCATTTAGTTATACTATCTAGCGAGTAGCTAATACCTGAAGCGTGGGAACCACAACCTTCCACAGATGGAGATTCACTTTTAACCCTTAAAGAAGGCGTAGATACATGATCATTTGGGGGGGAGTATTCATCATCTTCTTCCTGTTTCCTCACCTTGATCTTTGGATACACTTGGAAATCCAAAAACAAAACATTCCACGTTAGGCGAAGCAGATTTTTTCACAAAGTAACGATGAAGAGAACATAATTCCAGGACAATTAAAAGCCTACTTCTTTTGTGTAAATGGATGAACAATATTAGACTGCCCAGTTTCAGTTTTCATCAACGATGGATGAACAATATTAGACTGCCCAGTTTCAGTTTTCATCAACGGTAATGGAAATAAAAGTGAAGGCTTTTAAATGGTCACTTTGAGGCTGCGTTTTAAAATACGTCAGAATTGGAGTTCGTGAGAAAAGTAAAGAAAAAGAAAAAAACATAAAAGAAAAGAAAACGCCAGCTTGGGAGGCATCACACTCACTGTTTGGCCTTTGTTTTTTTTTCAAATTTGAATTCAGATGTGATGTTTTCTTCTGAAGTTGCCTCAAGGGTGGGGTTTGATTTGATTTAAAATCAAGAAGCTGTTCACGAGGACCATGGCTAGACAACATTAATGCCTGGATGAGCTTGTGAAAAGTGAAATAGAAGCAAAGGGGTACCAGAGGAAATGAAAATTAAAGTTCCATTTTTCTGCTTTCTTAACTTATAAACCAAGAACAGATTCTGCAGCTGACACATTGGCAGTGAAACATGTTACTGAACTTGCTCTTTGAATTATGTTTCCGTTGCTGCGAGGGAGCATTATTAATTTCTTTCAAAAATCAGCGGAATAGAATAATTTTTTCTATAATTTCAACAATTCAAAAAACAACTCAAATCAGCTTTATAATTAAACCAAACATCATATGCTTCTAATTAAATTTTTCTTAAAAAAATACCATAATACATGTGTTATACATAATATATTTTTTATTTTAATATTAATACATTAAAACAATTCAAAAATATAAAAAAATATTAATTTATAACTTAAAAAAATTAAAAAAAACTTTCAGAACATTTGACTACGCTATAAATAGCTTTTGTTTATAACATTAGTGATGAGAGACTAGGTGTGATTTTACGAGTTGAATCGTGATTTTAACAACCTTATATATATTCATTGGAAAGATACTATCTTATTTTTCTAAATTGAAGTATTTAAACTAAAAAGATTTTTTATCCCACTTTGAAAAAACATAATATTTTTTCTTGTAAACATAGAGCATATATATAACGGTTTCAAATCCCACATTGAAAAAAAGGGACTCTACCAGGTCGCCCGAGTTTCGGGTTAACCCAGCTAGTGGGTCCTGCTGGCAGCTGGGGCTAGCAGCAGAGCCCACCGCTACTGGGTCCTACTCGCAGCTCTGGGCCCACTGCTCCTCGGTCCTGCTGACATTAATACCCAGCAGCCATGGGTTTCATTCCTTGGCGTAATACACACACACACATACTCACACACACTAGCTATGTGACCTGCGCTCTGTCGTAGGTTAAATATTTTAATTTTTATACAAAAATTATTTATATAGATCTTTTCAACGTATTTTGATAGTTCAAAAAATATAACAAATCAAAAAATATATTTTCATGACAACCATAATTATCAAACCCGACATGTGGTTCACTCGGCCAAGGGGTCGGGTCCTGGGTTACACGGGTTGACTTGGGTCAAACCAAGAAAATTAGAAAAAAAATATTTGAGGTTTTAATATTTTATATGAAAAAAATTAAGAAATAATCAATGTAAATATAGGCTATACAAGTTGTAAACAATTAAGTTTTAAAAGATTATCTCAAAAGGTTTTTTATCCCACATTGAAAAGATACTATCTTATTCTTCCAAGTTAAAGTATTTAAACCAAAAAGATTTTTTATCCCACATTAAAAGAACATAACTTTTTTTTTCTTGTGAACATAGAGTATATATACAAGGGCTTCAAATCCCACATTGAAAAAATAAAATATTTTTCTAGTATTTATATAGTGACCTTTGAAATGAGTTAGTAATCAACTGAAAAATATGAAATAAAATGGTCTCTAGGTAGGAGAAAAAAAATTGAAAAAAAAAGAATTTTATCGAGTTTTTGCCGAGTCGCCTGAGTTTCGGGTTAATCCGGCGAGTGGGTCTAGCTGGGGCTGGCAGCAGAGCCCATCTCTACTAGGTCCTGGTGGTAGCAGGGCCCAACTTTAGTGGGTCCTGCTCGTAGCTCTGGCCACCCGCTGCTGGGTCCTAGTAGAAGCAGGTCCCAACTTCAGTGGATCTTGCTTCAGCTGGGCCCAAAGCTGCTGGGCACCTAGACCCACTATCATTGGGTCTTGGGTAGTGCCACACTCAATAAACTTGGGTTTTGGCAAAAGGATCCAATAGCCGAGTATCCATCTGGACCTAACATCATTGGGTCATGCTTGGCAAAAGGACCCAATAGTTGGGTATCCATCTGGGCCAAGCAACAGGGCCCAACATCATTGGGTCATGTTTGACAGAAGGACCCAGCATCATTAGGTCATGCTTGACAAAATGACCCAACAGCTGGGTATATATTTAGGCCTACCGCTGCTAGGTCCCGTTCGATGCTTTGGGCCCATCGCTGCTGGGTCCTAGTAGAGGCAGGGCCCATCTTTAATGGGTCCTACTTCAGCTGGGCCCACCGCAACTAGGGCCTGTTGGCACCCAAACGCATTATCATTAGGTCTGGCAGCAGTGCCAGACCCAATGAACTTGGGTCTAGTTAGAAGGACCCAACAACTGAGTATCCATCTAGGCCCAACGTTGTTGTCAGCAGGGCCCAACATCATTGGGTCATGCTTTACAGAATGTCCCAGAATCATTGGGTCATGCTTGGCAGAATGACCCAGCAGTTGGGTACCCATCTGGTCCCAACATCATTGGGTCATGCTTGGCAAAAGAACCTAGCAACGTTGGGTCCTGCTAGCAACAAGGCCCAGCATTATTGGGTCATGTTTGGCAGAATGACCCAGCAACGTTGACCCAAAATAATATTATATTATAGTATTTATGAATTTTTTTAATGGATTTTATTGATAAAAATTCTCTTATTTACAAATATATATAGTAAATTATGTAAATAAAAAAATTATTTAGAACTCCATCAACTTTAATATGACAATATTGGAATTATAATTTTTCTGAATGCTTTTATTTTGAAAAAAATTCAAGTGAAAAAAAATAAAAATCTTAATTTGAAGTAAAGAAAAAAATATTTTTTTTAAAAAAAGCATTTTTGAAAGGCAAAAACAAACATGCTTTAATAAGAAAATCCAACCCAACTTCAAATGAAAAAAAAATATATCACCACCTAATTTTTGTACAATATAAAAAAAATTTCATCTATTTAAAGTCTTAGTTCCTGTTGGGGGCAGGACCTAACTCTAATAGGTCCAACAAGACTCAACGTCATTGGGTTCTAGTGTAAGCAAGACCCAACATTATTGGGTCTTCCTGCAATGACCCAGCAACCCTTTAGACCCCAAGCACACTGTTTTGCAGACCTACTTGTCTGGGTCTGCAACCTAGCGCCAAGTGTCTGTAGCTTGGGTATAACCCCACCCTCCTGTAGCCTTTAGAACTCTATATGGTAGGGCATGGCAGCCTAGCGCCAAGTGTTTGCAGCCTTTGGAACTCTCTATGGTAGGGCAGGCAACCTAACGCCAGGTGTCTGCAGCCTAGGGCCTATAGCCTTACCTTGCCCCACCAAAATTTACATTGACCATTTTCTCCCAAACCATTCCTTTAATGTCAAATGCATCCCAATAAAAAGACAACCCCACCCTCCCCCTACAGTCTTTGCACCTCTTTGTGGCAGGGCATGCCAGCATAGCGTCAGGTGTCTGCAGCCCCACCCTACTCCACCAAAATTTGCACTGATCATTTTCTCTCAAACTATTCCTTTAATGTCAAATGCATCCCAATGAAAAAAACAACCCTACCCTCCCCCAACAGTCTTTGCACCTCTCTGTGAAAAGGGCAGCTTTGTCATTACACTTTTCCAATCCACAGTGCCATGAATCTTGATGAACAAGACTTTTGCTAACATTGTTCCAATCCACAGTGCAATAAGTCTTGATGAACAAGACTTTTGTCACCTGATTTAGCTTCATATGTATATATATAAGACAAGAGTGAAATTCTTCCTGTTGTTTACAGTCACCCATGAGCCAGCTTTTAGCCTAATGTTTCATCTTTTTATTGCTTGAAAAAATAATCTTATCCTATATGGCTTTTAAGTTTAGAACGTGATCTTTCAAAATTGTCCAATTATGCATACAATGTAGTTTTCTACAAAAAAATATGTTTGTTTTAATTTTAAAGCTTTCTAAGTGTGTTTGTGTTTCTAATGAGTCACAAACAAGTGGTAATTATTATTTATTTAGTTTTATGTCAAAGTAATTTATTTGGGTCTTAATTATATTATCTTGGTGTTTTTTTAGACATAGAGGGTTGATCGAAGTATATAAAGTTGAATCAAACTATGTATTGAGATCTTTTGGCAAAATGTGAATTAAGAGTCTTTTGACTTGGCCTTTTGGAACAATATGAAGTTATGTATCTCCTTTGTGAGTGGTGGACTTATTCTTTAACTTTGTATCTCTACACTAGTAATTTTATTTGTATCTTTAGGGAGGTGAGTTTGTTATTCATTTTTGTATCTTTTTAGTTTTGTACCTTAGAGCGGTGAGTGAAAATTATCATTTGTGTGAGAGACCTGCAACTTTGTGACTTCTATACCTTCACGGTATCAAGTTGGTATCAAAGCTTTGGATTTACAACCATGGTTGTTTGTGGGCGTCGCGTGTAAGAATTCAAAAGGGACATTCGTGCTCTTGAAATGATGAAATGAGAAGGAAAATCTAGCAACTCTAGGAGTGTCTTGAACAATATAAGAATTGAGATAATGATGCTGATGATAAGAATAACATTGAAATTGGTTCCTCTACCAATAATGAAGAGGATGTTAATCCTTTTCATCGTAGACCACACAATAATGATAGTGACAATTCTTCTTCTCAACATCAAAGAAGAAGGAATATAAGACCTTATCAAGATTTTGATGTGGGAGTTGATATTCCTGAACTTGAAAGGAAAATGCAACCTGAAGATTTTATTTTTTGACTTCAAACTGTTGAGAGGATTTTTTTTATTTTAAAGAGTATCCTGATGAAAAAAAGAAGTAAATTTAATGGCTTTTAAGCCTAGAAAATATGCTTCCTTAAGCTGGGAGAATCTTAAGAAGGAAAAGGCTCATGAAGGCAGAAGTAAGATCAAGTATTGAAAGAAGATGAAAAGGAAGATTAATAAGAGATTCTTGTCTGAACATTATCGACAAGAGACTTTTATGAGGCAATCTAGACTGGTCGTAGAAGAGTATATAATGAAATTTGAATTGCTCATGCTTAAGTGCGATATTGTTAAGCCTGAGGAGCAAATAATAACCCGATACTTTGGTGGGTTAAAAAAGAGAGTTTCTAATATGGTTCTATTGCATCCTTATTGGACATTCAATGATGTTAGAAAACTTGCTCTGAATGTGGAGAAGCAACAAAAAGAGGTTAAAAGGACTAGCTAGAAAATGATATCTAAGAAGAGCTCTTCTATTAGGGGGAGTAATTCATTCTCAAAGAGTACTACAACAACAAAGTCTTCTATTATAAGGCTATGGAGAAGGGAAGTGTTGGGGTTGGTCCTAAAGTAGCTGGTTCCTCAAGTTCTAATTCAAAGAAGTGTTTTAAGTGTCAATGGTATGGATATATTGCCTCTGATTGTCTGAATCGTAAAATTGTTGTTATTATGGAGGAAGAGATAGCTAGTGAAGATGACTTACTAAATGAATCAAATCAAGAAGATAAAGTGACTTATGTTGATCAAGGTGACTTACTTATCATTTAGAGAAGTTTGAGTGTTGTTCATGATGAGAGTGAAGATTTGATTCGTTGTGATATTTTTTTTACACATGTTGCAGTGCAAATGGGAAAGTTTGTGACGTGATCATTGATACTTGTGCTTGCGCTAATATTGTATATACTGATATGATGAACAAGTTGTAGCTCAAGATGGAAAAACACCCTTAACCCTATAAATTGAGATGGCTAGAAAAGAAGCATGAATAAAAGGTAACGAATATATGTCTTGTATCATTTTCCATTGGAAAAAGTATTATAATTAGGTTTGGTGTGATGTAATATCTACGGATATATGTTATTTATTTTTGGTCATCCATGACAATATGATAGGAAAGTTCAACATGATGGCTTTAAGAATACTTATTCTTTTGTAAAAGATGGTGTGAAGATTATATTAGGTCTTTTTAAACATGAACTTATTTTCAAACCTTTTAAAGGGGTGGAAACACTCATGGTTACTTGTTTTGAAATGGAAAAAACTTGTTAATGATGTTGATTTGGCTTACATTATTGCTGTTTCTTAGGAAAATGCTGAAATAAATTATTTACCTCATGAAGCTCAACATTTGCTTGATGGGTTATTTGATGTGATTCTTGAAGATATACCACTGGGATTTCCTTCGATGAGAGATATTTAGCATTGCATTAATTTCATTCAGGGTGCTCTGTTTCCTAACAAAGCATCATATCGAACGAGTCCTATCAAATATACAAAGTTATGAAAATAGGTTGATGAGTTGATTTTGAAAGGCTTGGTAAAGAAAAGTAAAAGTCCATGTGTTATGCCCTCTCTTCTTGTTCCAAAGAAGGGTGGCTCGTGAAGAATATGTATTGATAATTGAGCAGTGAATAAAATCATTATTGGCTATCGATTTCCTATTTCTCGGCTAGAAGACTTACTATATTAGCTTTATGGTGCTATCACCTTTTCAAATATTGATCTTAGAAATGGCAACCATCATATCTAAATGAGAGTTGTTGATGAATGGGAAATAACCTTCAAAACGAGGGATAGACTTTTTGAATGGATGGTTATGCCATTTGATCTTTATAATTCACCTATTACTTTTACGCGGATGATGAATGATATGTTTAAATCTTTTATTGGTAGATTTATTATTGTTTACTTTGATGATATTCTTACATACAATAAGGATAAAGAGGAGCATCTTAGTCATTTGCAAGTAGTATTTCAGACTTTGAGGAGTTAAAAATTCTATGCTAATTTGAAGAAGTGTGAATTCTGCACCAACAACCTTGTTTTTTAGGTTTTGTTGTTTCTGGTGAAGACGTGAAGATGAATCCTAGAAAGATTGAAGCAATTCTTAATTGGTCGTGTCCTTAAACTCTTCATGATGTTCATAGTTTTCATGGTTTAAAATCTCTTTTATCGGCATTTCATAAAAACTTTTAGCACTATTATTGCTCCAATCATTGAATGCTTGAAAGAAGGGAGTTTCAAATGGACTAACAAGTTAGAGAAGAGTTTTGAAGTTATGAAATAAAAGGTGACCAATGCACTTATTCTTTGTATACCTGATTTCCAAAAAGTTTTTGAAGTTAAATGTGATGCATTTAATGTTGTCATTGGTGATGTTCTTAGCCAAGAGATCAAACATATTGTTTTTTATAATGAGAAGCTCAATGAATCATAGAGGAAATATTCAGTTTATGACAGTGAGTTTTATGCCATTGTTCACGCTTTAGACCATTGGTATTAATATCTACCTCTAAAACCATTTGTGATATTTTTTTATCATGAGGTTTTGAAATTTCTTAATAGCCAGCAAAAACTTAGCCAAAGACATGCCATTTGGGTTCAATTTCTACAAACTTTCAATTTTTCTATGAAGCACAAATTTGGAGTTCATAATGTTATTGCTGATACTTTGAGTCAAAGCCATTTGTTATTTATTAATATGCAAATGGAAGTGACATGTTTAGAAGTTTTAAAAGATCTTTACAAGCATGATGATGATTTCGACAAGATATAGACTAAATGCTAAAGTGGTGTTTCCAAGCATTTTGTTATGATGGAGGGTTATCTTTTAAAATGAAATTGTTTATGTATTTCTCAAGGTTCTTTGAGGGAAGCCATTATCTTTGAAGCTTATAGCGATGGACTTAGTGGACACTTTAAGAGAGACAAAACACTAGTTGTTATCCAAGACAATTTCTTTTAGCCAAAGATGGAAAGAGATGTTATAAGGTTCATACAACTTTGTAGGACATGCCATATTGTTAAATCATAGTCAAAATTTAGGTTTATACACCTCGCTTCCAGTCACTAAAGCTCCTTAGAAAGATGTCAATATGAATTTTATGCTAGGCTTGCCTAAAAGTTCAAGGAACAAATATTCAGTTATGGTGGTGGTTGATCGTTTCTCTAAAATGACACACTTTGTTCCATATAGCAAAACATTTGATGCTACTAATATTGTTGATTTATACTTTAAGAAGATTGTTAGACTTTATGACATTCCAAAAACAATAACTTCAAATTGAGATTCTAAGTTCATGATTCCTTTTCGGCGTATATTTTGAAGGAAACTTGATACTATCTTCAATTTAGCACTACTCATCATCTACAAACTAATAGGAAAACTAAATTCATCAATCGAAGTTCGGGAAGTTTTTTTAGAAGTTTGGTGAAGAAGAATATTAGAGATTAAGATGTTGTATTATTACCACAAGCTAAATTCACTTATAACCATTCTACTAGTCAAAATATTGGTTGTAGTTGTAAAACTCAACAAAATTTAATTATCGCAATAGTCATGGTCGTGATAAAAAAAATGGGAAAAAATTTTATATGGCGAGAGATAATTTTGAAAAAACAACAAATGACCAAGTTAAAATTAAAATGGTTAAAATAAAATAATACAATGAGGGTAAAATTGAAATGAATGCAAATAATTAGACAACTAAAACTAAATAAATGGAAGTAAAGAAAGATGGGGTTAAATACATAAATAATGAAAGTGCAAGGACTAAAGTGAAATGGAGACAAATATCCACACCATAAAAGCATGAATAATGTCCTTATTTCTTTTAAAATGGTCGGCTAAGCATAGGGCAAGAGAGGGAAGAGAAATTATGAGATAAAACACCCAAAACAAATCCACTAAAGCTCCTCATTCAAAGGTGATTTTAAAGGATTAGAGCAAGATAGAAGTGCATTAAGGTAGGAAATTGAAGAAAAAAAATCAAAGAGATTTTAATTTAAGGGGTGTCATGACAAAACAAGGAGAAAGATGAGAGGAATAGAAGTGTGTTATGGGAAGTTTTGATATTCAAATCTCTCATTTCCCTTTGAAACTCAAAGTGATAAGCTTGTTCATAACCATTGATTATGTAGTTTTTCATGTTTTGGCATTTTGAAATGTTTTAGTATGATGTAAGTGTTGAACTAAGTATTGGGAAATTCATGATAAGTGAATTGATGATGGATTAGTGTTTAAATGAATAATAAAAAAAGTATTAGGTAATATTTCAATTTAAGAAAATTGAAAGAAAAATTTGTCTCCCTCTTTAAAAGGGGTTCGACATTTTACGGGTTTTAGGGGGGAGATTGTTGTTTAAAAAATGATATTAATTTTTTGTGTGATAACATTGTTCAGTATCTCAAAAGGAAATTCACACTCTAGCTATATAAAAAAGGAGAAATCCACCCTTTCAAAGTAGGGAGGTTTGACTATACTAATATTTTTCGGGGGGACGGGTGAATTATTGTTAAGAAATCTTGATCTTTATGTATTATTACCAACAATTAATGATGGGGTAGTGGATTGATTAAAAAAAAAGAGTTTGAAAGAAAATATATTTTCACCCATATCAACCCTTTCGGTCAAAAAATGACAATTTTAGGAAAATGATAAATTGATGGAGATTTGATGATGAATACCAATGTGGTATTGTTGTTGAGTAATTTAATGAGTAATGCGTACGTTAGTTACCTAAATTTTCAACGAAAATTCCCACCCATGTGGATGGTATATTCAGCTAAAGAATAAAGAAATTGTAAAATTGTATAGTGAATTTTAATTTCAGAATATGGTGTGTAGGAATCATGGTAGATTGATTATTGACTTGAGGTCATGAGATGGTCAATGAAATTTAAAGAAAACATGTATTTTCTCTAAATAAAGGAAAACTAATTGAGGTAGCTTAATTAACAAAATGATAGATGTTTGAGAAATCAATTATATTATGTGAGAAATTGATGGGTGGTTGTTGTTACAGGATAGGCAATAGAGGAAGCATCAAGATAGGACCCTGCATATCATCCTCAGACTTCAGGTAAGTACTCGACACCTCACTTCTTTTAAATTCTATTGAGAATTGCTAGATAAATTTCTTTTACTGTCTAATTATACAATTGTCTTATCTATGTGTTGACCAGTTTGCCATGTTTGATGGGACTGGATTGTGTTGACCAGTTTATCCTATTTGATGGGTCTGGTTTGTGTTGACCAATTTGCCCTGTTTGATAAGACTTGTGAGAATGAGTCAGTTTGCCCTGTGTGATAGGATTGGTGCGCTATTCCGGGTTGTGAGTGTTGGTACCTGGATTTGGTTTGTCAACTAACGTGGAACCATAAAAATTCTTCTTATTCGTGAAGGAGTTAATTAAGTTATTCGATAACTTAATTATAATTAAATATAGTAGTTCAATTAAATTTAGTAATTATTATGTTGTCCCGTTATATCTGTTATGAAAAAAAGAGGGTTAATTTATTTTAATATGAAATTAATTTTTAGGGTCGGCATCACATGAAAGATCTTAGGAGTTCAGAGAACTTTACTTTTGTATAAGTTTAAATTCATGTAATCATAAGAACAATAATATGTAATTTTGAAAAAGAATATAATTATAAATTATATTTCATTCTTTTCTCTAATTGCGATGGATGATGATGAAAATGATATGGTGTTTTTGAATGTCTGTAAAAAGAAGGGTTTGAAGAAAGGATGAATGTTGTTTTCAGTGATGATATTGATGATGATGATTAGAATAAAAAAACTTGATGATAATGATATTTTTCATTGAAATTTTAATTGTGAAAGTTTTTTTTTTTTAATATGTGGCAAGGTTATAATATTAGTTTGGTGGTAAAGTAGTAACTTTTAGTTTGATAGTAAAGTTGTAATATTTAATATAAGGGTTTTGTAGTCATTAATTAAAATATAATGATAATCTTGTAAATAATCTCACTTTTTTGTTAATTTTTTAATGCCCATGAGTGGGGATGTAAAGTGTTATAAACTTATAAACTCCAAGATATAAATTTACTCTGAAAAAATAGAGGCAACGTAAGAAATGACCTAACTAAAGGATGATCAAGATAATTTTCCTCTTTTTTAAAGGTAGAGGCACAACCTAAGCTCGATTTCTTGGCATCTTTCTTTTTCCTTTGTTTTTTTTTATATAATTTCATCATTTAACATTGGATTTTTCTGTTTTTTTTTAATTTTCTCCTTCAATATTTTATTGATTTTGAATTGGTCTTCATAATTTATTTTGGTTTTTTTACAAAGTTATTACAATTTTAAACAAACATTCGAACATTAGGTAGGTACTTAGTTTTGCATATGTCTATTTTTGTTATCGTATAATTAAATAAAAAATAGTTTAAGAAAATAAAATTTTAAATCTAGTGGAATCCATGACTCCGGTCACATGTTTGATGAGTTAAGTCATGAAACTCAGGTCGGTCTGAGTTAAGTCATGAAACTCAGGTCGGTCTAACATATTATCGTCTCAATATTTTAAAAAAAATATTATCTTGAAGATTTTTTTAAAGTCAAACAATGTTTTTGTTGAAGATTCTAAAGTAATTAAGACAGATTTGAAGCTGATTTGTAGGGAGTAAAAACAGAAAGTCAGATATCCTTTCCTATAAATTAGAACCTGGCAATAATACCTATTTATGTGTAGTTAATAGCTGTCCTAATATAGATATGTAGATATTGTATATATTCAAGAATTCATTCTGAAATAAAGTGAGAAGTCAGAATTTAACAACTCTCTATATGATATTAAAGCCTAAACCGAGCCTATTTTTTTGTGAGCCTATCTCTCTCTAAATCTGGGATTTCTCATCTTCTTTTCCCATCTGTCCTGACAATCCTAGTCACTTGCTCTAGCAGACCTGTCCAGATATGAAAACATGTCTGAAAACACTACAAAAGAAACCCAAATATCAGGGAAATTCTAGAGTTTACAGTCATTCTACCGACTGAATGAAAGAAACTATCTAAAGTGGTCACATATAGTAAAAACCTTTCTCAAAGGAAAAGAGAAAGATTAATCATTTGATGGACAATCCTCCCAGTCAAGAAGACCTAAAGTTTACACTCTGGGATGAAGAAAACTCCATGATTATGTCATGGCTATGGAACTCTATTATGCCAGAAGTTTGTGGGTCTTATATGTTTCTGGTTATAACAAAAGACATATGGGATGCAGTAAGACAGACCTACTCTAAAGTGAAGGATGCTGCATTAATCTATGAGATTAAGACGAAGCTTTCAATAACCAAACAAGGTAATATGATGTTTATTGAATATTACAATACTATGAAAAGTTTCTGGTTGGAATTGGACCATTATCAGGATTTTAAGATGCAGTGTAGTGATGATGCTGTGATTTTAAAGAATTATGTAGAAAGAGAAATGATCTTTGAATTTCTTGTAGGACTCAACATAGAATTTGATCAAATGTGAGTCCAGATACTTGGAAATGAATCTCTGCCCTCACTCAATAAGGTATTCTCAGTAATAAGGGTTGAAGAAGGAAGGAGAACTGTGATACTTGAGGTCTCAAATACTAAAGGTTCTATTATGATGATAACTAATAGTAGGAACCTAAGTGATGCTAGCAGAAACCAAAATGATGCCATGAATGGTGCAGAAGTGGTGAAGACTGGAGGGAGAAAATTCTTTAAAAATGATCAGTTTTGTAACTATTGCAAGAAAATAGGTCATACAAAGAAGACCTGTTGGAAACTCCATGGAAAACCACCAAGGATGGGGCGTAATTGAGGATACAAATGGAACCATTTAAGAGGACATGCACACTTAACAAATTCAGAAGAGGCAGCACCCTAAAGGTGAGAGGATTCAACAAAGAGGAGATTGAACGCCTAAGAACTGTACTCAACACAATGGAGAAACCATCTGGATCATGCTCTCTTGCTTAAAATGCTAAAATTCCAATTTATCATGTCTTTAGTGCCTCAAACAAGAACCATTCTAGCATCTGGGTCATTGACTCATGTGCAACAGACCATATGACTTATTCTGCAGGTGCCTTCACATCAGATCAACCTTGTCCTAGCATTAAGAAAATTATAGTGGCTGATGGATCTCTAACCACAGTTGTAGGCCAGGAAACAATCCCTCTTAATCCTGTATTTACTCTTAAAAGAGTATTACATGTTCCTAATCTTACTGCAAAGCTGTTGTCTATCCAAAAACTAATTAAAGACATAAATTATAGTGTAACTTTCTTTCTTGATCACTGCATATTTCAGGACCTAGCTACATGGAGGACGAGTGGGCAAGCTGTCAAGGATGGGCTGTACATGCCTGGAGTGCAAGGCAGCAGTAGTAACTCCCCTTCTCTATCATTCATTTCAGTTAATTCTAATAAAACTGATGTTTGGAATCATCATCGTCGTTTAGGATATCTATCATTTAAGACTCTTAGGAACATGTTTCCATCTTTATTTAAAAATCTTGATGTTGAACAATTTCATTGTGAAATCTGTGAATTTGCAAAGCACCATAGAATGCTTTTTCCTATAAGTGATTCAAGATCTATGTCTCAATTTACTATAATTCACTCGGATATATGGGGTTCATATAACATTTCTAATATTTCAGGAGCAAAAGGTTTTGTAACATTTATTGATGATTGCACCCGAATGACTTGGTTTACCTTCTTAAAAGAAAATCTAATGTGAGTCATATCCTTCCAAACCTTACAACTATGATAAGGAATCAATTTGAGGTTAGCATTAAGGGTTTTAGAATTGATAATGCTAAGGACTACTTTAATTAGATTTTATCACTATACTTTGAAAAAGAAGGGATTATTCATCAATCATCTTGTGTCAATACTCCCTAATAAAATGGGCTAGCAGAAAGAAAAAATAGACATCTCTTTAAAACTACTCGAGCTTTACTTTTCCAACATCAAGTTCCAAAAAATTATTGGTTTCAAAAGTCCTTTAAACTATTTTTTAGAATTCTTTCCAAAGAATATATTTTTTTTCTAAAATTCCCCCTAGGATCTTTAGGTGTGTCACCTATGTTCACATTTATAAACATCAACGAGACAAACTTGATGTTATAGCTCTTAAGTGTGTTTTCATAGGATATTCCATCACACAAAAAGGTTATAAATGTTATCATTCGTCTTCAAAGAGATTTCTTGCGTCAAAAGATGTAAGTTTTAATAAAAATCAGTCTCTCTTCAACAAATCTTCTCTTCATGGGGAGGAAAACAACACAGAAGATAATACTAACAATGACTTTGACATTTTTTTCATTCCAAATCCTATCTAGGCAGCAATCATCTCCCATTTCATCCTCCTGTGAGTCTCTAAATATTACTCTGCAGGGAGAAACTACTGTTAACAGACCTCTTCAGGTATATAGAAGAAGGATACAACCTAATTTGACTCTCTTGCAAGCTCAAGAATCCGAACCAGAGCAAGGTAATGAACTTTCTCATTCATCTCTACCTACTCCTGACCTTGATCAGCTAATTGCTACTAGAAAAGGAAGAAGAGAATGCACTACGAATCTCTTATATCTTATAGCTAATTTTATATCATTTCAAAAGTTCTCACATCATACAAAGCCTTTCTCTCAAAAATAAACACCATACCTATCCCAAAAACCTTGTATGAGGCTTTAAGAAATGAGAATTGGAAAACTGCTATGAGAGAAGAGATGAATGCACTAGACAGGAATCAAACTGTGAAATAATAGAGTTACCAAAAGAGAAGAAAACAATAGGGTGTAAGTGGGTTTATGTCCTAAAATATAAAGTTGATGGCAGCCTAGAAAGGTATAAAGCCAGGCTAGTTGCAAAAGGATTTACACAAACATTTGGGATAGATTATCAAGAGATATTTTCTCCAGTTGCTAAGATGAACACCATTCGAATTCTGTTTTCTTTATCTGCTAATCTTGGATGGTGTATGCAGCAATATGATGTTAAGAATGCCTTACATGGAGAGTTGGAAGAAGAGGTTTATATGGATCCACCACCAGGATTCAGTCACTCCCTTCTTCCCAACCAGGTCTGTAGACTAAAGAAGGCACTCTATGGCTTAAAACAGTCTCCTAGAGCCTGGTTTGAAAGGTTCACCAAAGCCATGGTTTTTATAGGATATCGACAAAGCCAATAAAATATACTTTGTTCATCAAACACTCCATTTTAGGGAGAGTTACTATTGTGATTGTTTATGTTGATGACATTATAATAACAGGTGATAACTTTGTGGAAAGAGATGTTGTGAAAGAGACTTTCAGTAGAATTTGAAATCAAGGAATTGGGGAAGTTGAAATACTTTCTTGATATAGAAGTGGCACATTCAGAAAATGGGATTTTTTTATCTCTAAACAGAAGTATATTCTTGACCTTCTAAAGGAAATAGGAATGGTAGACTGCAGACCATGTGAAACACCTATTGATCTAAAGCACATACCTGAGAATGATAAGGAAGGAGCCACAACTGACAAGGGTCAATACCAAAGGTTAGTTGGAAAGTTGATTTACTTAACTCACACTCGTCCAGACATTGCTTATGTTGTGAGTGTAGTGAGTCAATTTATGCACAACCTAAAAGATTCACATCTCTAGGCAGTGTATAGACTCCTCAGATACTTAAAGTCTACTCATGGAAAGGAATTTTATATAAAAATCATGGGAATTTGAACCTTGAATGCTATGCAGACTATGCTAGTGCATTAACAGATAAAAGATCAACATCAGGTTATTGTACTTTGCTGGGAGGAAATCTTGTGACATGGAGAAGCAAAAAACAGAGTGTTATGTCAAGATCAAGTGTAGAAGTAGAATTTAGATCAATGGCCCTTGGAATTTATAAGTTACTATGGATGAAGATTATTCTAGAAGAGTTAAGAATCAAGTGGGATGTATCAATGAAGTTGTACTGTGACAATAAGTCTGCCATTGCAATAACACACAATCTAGTGCAACATGATAGAACTAAACATGTGGATATAGACAAACATTTCATCGAAGAAAAGTTAGAGGGTGGATTGATATGCACTCCTTATGTGCCTACTGAGGAACAACTTGTTGATATACTTACTAAAGGTGTTCATAATTCTGTGTTCAAAAACACCTTGGACAAGCTGGGAATGAAAGATCTCTTCCATCCAGCTTGAGGGGGAGTGTTGAAGATTCTGAAGTAATTAAGACAGATTTAAAGCTGATTTGTAGGGAGTAAGGACAGAAAGTTAGATATCATTTCCTATAAATCAGAACCTAACAATAATACCTATTTATGTGTAGTTAATAGCTGTCCTAATATAAATTTGTAGATGCTGTATATATTTAAGAATTTGTTCTGAAATAAAATGAGAAGTCAAAATTGAACAACTCTTCATGGTTTTTACTAATCATTCAAGTTATCCTTGGAACTGTTAAATCGACTAGATCACATTATGATAATTCTTATATTATTTAATTAAAAACAAAAACCATGTAATAAGTGAGGCTAAGATATTTCAAAATTAATTCATTAGATTAAATTTAATAACATTATAAAAAAAATTCTATAGCCTAAATATTATTTTTTATGTTAAAAAAAAATATCTAGTGGCATCTTATTTAGGTGAACAGTAAGTTATTTTTTTTTGGGACTAATTTAGAATCAATAAGTTTAGAGGGGCTGACAAATCTAGATTTTAGCCTTATTGTCATTTTCTGGATAATCCTCCAGATTCCCTTGTTATTTGATTAATTCCAAGGATATTAGGGTAATTTGGCACGACAAGGCAGTCGCAAAAGCTGAGTCTGGAACACATAAAACCCTTAATCAACCCGAAACCCTGCTGCCGCTGCTGGTACTCCGGGTGCTGCTCACCTGTCATCGACCATGGCTTCGCAGTCACGAAGAGGCGGACTCTCACTCCCGGACCGGCGAGGCTCTTCAAAGCAGGAACCAAACATCCTGGCTAAAATCAACAACTCTCAAATCGTATCTAAAGGAAAGCAAGCAGCCTCCGACGCCGTTTTTGTCGCCAAAAAACTCCTTAAAAGCACAGGCAAGGCCGCCTGGATTGCCGGGACCACTTTCTTAATCCTGGCCGTTCCTTTGATTATCGAGATGGACCGTGAGCAGCAACTCAACGAGCTCGAGCTCCAGCAGCAAAGCCTTCTTGGTGCCCCGCCCGTTGGCCCTGCTCCACCCAAGTAGATCCGATCCGGTTAGAGATTGTTAATTTATGCTGCGTGTCATTTTTAGTCTCTGTTTAGGGATTTGGATTTACAGATTTAGTAATTGATGAATGTTGATTCTCTCTCTTTAAATTGAATGTCTGGGTTTGAATGCAACGATTAAAGCGGGTTTTGGTGATTAATTAGGATTAATTTCTGTGAAAGTTTGGGTTTTCTGTGATATTTGAATGAAAGTTTATTCGGGACTTTTGATGTTTGATTTGATTCCTAGGTTTATCATCATTGGTCACACAATCTAGTTATTAATCAAGTCGGAAAGCAAAACCTAGCGGGTTACGACGAATGCCGAGGATAAGCTAGTCTTAGGTTTTTGGTAGAATTCATTGAGGCAGCTTTCGTTCATAGTTTAGTAAAACCTATCTGTCTGTGGTTATCGCATTCTTGATGATTTTAATCCTCCTGAGGCTTGTCTATAAGAATTTGAGATTTGAGAATCGTGGACACAGGGAAGTGTGAGCCCAGGCTAACCAGGTGGAGTTGTTGTTACTTTCTCTGGTTAGGGTTTCAGGGGATGGGGATGCTTTTTGGTTCCTGGTGGTGCTAACCAGCCATTGGTGTTTTTTTAAATGCTGAGTTAGGCTCTTGGTGTGCAGTTTTGGGACGTTCAGCCTTAAAACTGTTTTGATGCGTTAACAAGCAGCTGCGTTGTTTGTAGAGTTCTAGTATGGCTACTCTGATTCACCCATCTGAATTAAGCAAACACACCCAGTAATTTCTTTTTCGTATTAAAATGATGCACCGATTTGACTCTCACCAGCCTTAGGACTTTAATGTGACCATACAAGTGTTGGGTTTCCCGAGATAAATAGATGCAGCGGGACGATAATTTTTCAAGAGTACGAAAGATCTTATTAAACAGATATAAAATTGTTTAGGATTTATCATGAAGATCATATATTTATTTTGGCTTTGAATATTTGCTTCAAGTTTTTTTAGAAGATGAATTGCTATACTTTAAGTTTTAATTCTTTTCTATTGTGTTTTAGGTGTTTATGTACTATACTATAGTCATAAAAAGTAAGTGCCATAACTTTCTATTTATAGAAAAACTTAATAAACCATATAATGATAAAATATTAATTTGTCCCTTAAATAATATCACATATTATTTTAGGCTAATTTTAGAAATTTATTCAATCAAGTTCTTACTTGATTGTTTCTAGGTCTAGAATTGCAATTTCTTATATTAAATACATGTTATTTTTTAATTTTTAAAATTTATTTACAATTTATTTACAATTGATTAATCGACTTATTTTAATTCCTGACAAATAGTTCTTACGTGTGCAATCCCAAGTTCTCTAATAAGTTGGTCAAAATATAAATCATAATTTTAAATAAAATATAATTAAATAAATTAATATATTATCAATTTAATAATATAAATGCATTTTCACTAAAGTATGCAATAGGCCTCATTTCTTGCATTAACACAACCCCAATTCCAACCCTAGAAGTATTATACTCTATCTCAAACATCTTAACAAAATCTAGAAGTGCTAGAACAATAGTAGTGCATAACTTCTCTTTAATCAACTCAAAAGATTTCTATGCATTTTAGCTTCACTAAAACTCACTTTCTTTTTTTCAAACATTCAGTCAAAGGTTCAACTATAGAACCGAAGTTCTTCAAAAATCACTGATAAAATGTAGCTAAACCATTGAAACTCTTTACATCAACAATACTAGCAGGTTTCAACCAATATTTAATTGCTTTTATCGTTTGTTTTGTCAACCTTAACCCCACTACTAGAAATTATATAACCAAGAAACCCAACACTTTCTTGATAAAAATGACACTTCTTTAGTTTCCTATACAATTTAGCATCACACAAAGCTTCAAATACAACCATAAGATGCTCCATATGATTATCACTATACATCAAAATATACGACAATAGACAAATCCAATATGTTTGATCAAAACATGATTCATAAGTCACATAAATGTACTAGGTGCATTAAATAGCCCAAATGGCATTACCATCCATTCATACAACCCGTATTTAGTTTTAAATGTTGTTTTCCATTCATAGCTCTTTTTCATCCTAATTTGATGATAACCACTCATCAAATCAATTTTAGAAATCAACGCAACACCATACAACTCGTCAAGCAAATCATCAAGTCCAAGTATAGAAAATCGATACTTCATTGTTATTTTGTTGATTGCATGGCTGTCTACACACATATCCGCATGGAACCATCTTTCTTTAGCATAAGCAAGGTAGACACAAATTATAGACTAATTGACTCTCGCACATAGCCATTCTCTAAGAGCTCACCAACCTGATTGAATCTCTTTTCCCTCATTTGGATGACACCTATAGGTTAATCTGTTAGGAAGTGAAGCTCCTGACATCAAGTCAATTTGATGCTCAATCTCATAAATATGTTGTAAACCTTTAGGTAATTCTTCTGGAAACAAATCGAAAAACTCCTCAAGCAGCTTCATAATTCATCTTGGTAATTCTACATTCTCTACTTGTAATAATAGTTTCACCCATACCATGAAAACAACCCTGATTGAAGCTAATACTTGCTCGATGTCTTTTTTTTTTTGGCTAACATAAGCCTTTTACTCAATTTCACCTCCTTTTGTTGACTTAACAATTGATCCTTTCTAACTTGCCGAGAATTTAATGGCAACAAATTCACCTTCTTCCTGTTCAGCATAAATGTGTAAGTATTTTTTTGTCCATTATAGGTCACTTCTTTATTAAATTGCCATGAACGCTTTAATAAAACATGGTTAGCTGACATCAAAGCCACATTACATAAAACCTCATCACGATAGGTTTTGATGGGGAAAAAAAACACACGAACCTGCTTTGTCACTCGAATCTCTCTATACTTGTTAAGTCATTGTAAACTATACAATTTAAGATGTGAAACAATAGCTAAACTCTATTTCTCTGCCAATATAGTGAACGCAACATTAGTACAACTTCCATTGTTAATGATCATTCCACATACCTTATCTTGAATTTGACATCTCGTATGAAAGATGTTCTCATATTGTTCTTCATTAATGTCAACTTGTGCATTCAAAACCCACTGCACTACTAACAAATCTCCTTCTACTGGTTCAAAATCTTCTTTTTGCTCATCCTTTTCTATCGCATCCTCAACTTCAGTTTCAAACTCATCCCTACTAACCAACTCCCCATGTTTTCTATGCACCACCATAACTCTCTTGTTTAGACATTTAGAAGCAATATATGCCTATGCTGTAAACATTTGAAACATTTAATGTCTCGCGACCTATTAGGATGTTGAGGTTCGATCACCTTTTCTTTATCTTTTGTATAGTCTGAACTTGTACTCCCTTTACTAAACCCCACTTTCTCATCTCGTTTAGATGCATTCCATGTTTATGAAGATGTGGAAATAGGTTTTGAAGCATTCAATGCTTTTATCGCATTACTATCTATTCATTAGTATACTTATACCAATCGAACACCTTCTTAACCTTCTGACCCACTCCAAGCACTCTTCATGTTAGCTACCACCTCTAATTGATGGAACTTTAAGTTTAATTCCACTAGAAAGGTGATTATTCTGCCTTTTCGATCTACCCTTTTCACTAGCCTCATCATCCCCAATTCAGCCTCTACGACAGTATTTCATTGCACCCTATAAGCTTGCCTTTGTTGCGGTTGGAAATTGTTCATTTGTATTATTTGCATAGTATATCAATTCTTCTCGAATCTTGTCATGAGATCGTTGTAACCCAATAAGTTGTGCTTATCTAAACTAATTCCACCCAGAATTTCATCTCTTTCTCTAGCCATAGTATATTAATTTCCCACAATTCACATACAAATTCAAATAACAATATCTTTCAACTTAGAACACAAATTCAATGAAAAATATGAACATCCATCACAATCAACAAGGAAAAACTCATTCCAATCCAAATCCAAGTCAAATAAAACAATGTGTTTTAATCCACAGTCATTGATATTTTTTTATCCCAAGTTAGCCACATACAAAATCCCAAATCAGTTTTGAAACCTTGGCTCTGATACCAAAATGATATGCCTTAGCTTCCTAGCCCGAACGAACTAGGAATATGATATGAAGATGAAGGAAGGTAGGTTTAGTTATATGATATTTTTCTTATGGTATTTAGGTTGAAAATTATATGAATTGTAATGGAAATAAGAGATAAAGTCTGAATGAAACTTTTTGATAAGTCGAAGATGTCACAAAGGAATTTCTATCAAGATAAAAACGTCACACTTTTTGTAATTAAAAGTGATAAATCTGAATTGTTCTTCAACCAATTCTGGAAATGGAAGAACAAGGAAGAAAATTCTCTAAATAAGAAGTTGAAAAGTTTTATATTATTTCAAAAGTCCTAATATTTGGTTTGAACATCATTATATACTTTGAACAACTCTCCAAGTTTAGAAAATACCAAAATGACATAATTGAGACCTACTTAAATAACTTTTTTAAGAAAACTAGACAAATAATAAGTAGCACATGTTTTTGACTTGTAGAACACAAACACAAATATACAAAAATTAAAACAACTATAACTTTTCATACAAAACTCCAATGCATGCATGGTTGGACAAACTAGAAAGATGACATTCTGAACTTGAAAACTATGTAGAATAGGTTTATTTTCCAATGCAATACAATGATGAAAAATTCAGGCTTAAATTTTAAATCCATGAGCTAACAGCAATCCCAAATTCTTCAAAACTCTCAAATCATGACTTAAGCCTTATTTGAAAACAAACAAACATATTTGAACCATTTCCATTCAGTTTACAAGCCTCCAAACTCACTGAAGTTTTAGTCATACTAATTTACCTTGTTAAGGTATTTTGTAGTTATTTTGCCAGAGTTCTCATCATTGGACCATCTAAATGCCCATAAACATTAGAATCAACCCCTTCCATGTTAGAATCATGATGTATATCAATGCATAAATATGTGAACTTGAAGAGGAGACTATTGTAGTTTAACAAAGGTGACAAGGTATTATTTAAGTTAACTTTGCAGATTTGAAAGATCATTGGTAAGGCTACGCCATGAGGGTTGGTGTTGAGATATCATGGGTGTTTCAAAGTCACAGAAATGGAGGGAGTTGTGGCTTTTATGCTAAGGTTACATGAGTGATTGAAACTTAACCCTGCATTCCTTGTGAGCTCCTTGAAACCATTCCATGAAGACAAGGAGAACCCAAAGAGGAGCAAGTCATAGTACGCACCTTCTTGGTGAAATGGAAGCAAAACTAGAAGGTTTCATAGAAGAACAATACAAACTTGTAGTAGATTGAAGACAAAGTACAAGAGTACCTCACTTTTATTTTAACGAGTGCATAAGGGAAGTTTATTAAAGGCCTGGTTATAAAAGTACACCAATGAACACATTACCTATAAGTTGTCATAGGCCCTGACAATCCACTCTAATAGTGTCAAAATTGACAGGTAGTGTGTAATGGTTCATGCAAGTAGTGGGTTATGCTAGTATAAAAGTGGGCTTGGGCGATTAACTGCTTGTTAGGTTTTTGAAATCCATACACACAACAGAAATGGTAAATGTAATGTAATATTTGGGAGTCCCTAGGATCCCGTAAGACAAATCTAGAGTTGTTTAGAGATTTATTATTTGAAGATCCGATCTTTCATGCTAAATCATTTTAGCATCTTATTTATGTACGTGGATTGAGACAATCCAAGCAATCTTTTAGATTTATCTCTATAGATCTTAATTCTTAATATATAGGTTGCTTCTCCCATATCCTTTATGGAGAAATTCTTAGACAATCAAATCTTTATTGATTGAAGTAAAAGAATGTTGTTTCCTATTAGTAACATGTCATCTATATATAAGATTAAGAAAACGACACTACTCCCGCTAACATGTAAACATAAGGTTCATACATATTTTTGATGAAATCAAACTATTGATTGTCTCATCAAAACGGATATTCAAACTATTTAAAGTTTGCTTAAATCCATAAATGAATTTTTGTAGCTTGCATACTTCGTTGGTAAATTTCTTAGATTCAAAACCTTCAGGTTGGGTCATATACACATCCTCATGAAGATTTTCACTCAGGAATGCAGTTTTGACATCCATTTACTAAATCTCATAATCATAGTATACAACTATAGCGAGCAAAATCTTTATAAATTTTAACATAGCTACTGTTAAGAAGGTTTCATCAAAGTCAACACCTTGTCTTTGTTTGTAACCTTTAACAACTAGTCTAGCTTTGTACGTTTATACATTCTCATCTATGTCAGTCTCTCTTAAATACCCATTTACATTCAATGAGTTTTAATCGTTCAGATGGATCAACGAAAGTCCATACTTGGTTGCTGTATATGGAATCCATTTCAGATTTCATGCTTCAAGCTATTTTTTAGAATTAATACCAAATATTGCTTCTATGTAATTAATGGACTCATCAATTGACACGACCAAAAGATTGATGTCTTCTCCCAAGTGCAGGAGTGTCGAAGTAATAAATAACCCGGCAAGACCGGGGTCGAACCACAGGGAGGTTAATTGTATAAATTATAAGCAACAATAATACAACAATAATAGTAACAATAATAACAACAACAACAACAACAACAATAATAATAATACTACTAGTAGTAGTAGTAGTAATAATAATAATAATAATAATAATAATAATAATGATAATAATAAAGATTAAGAAGAAGAAGAAGTTGATGAGAACTTTGAGATGGAAGATTAACGTAAGGATTAAACAATGATAACAACAAATGTCAAGGTTAGAGGATCCACTAATGGTATT
>Ga0325403_1000185_pt1 | contig 36814 bp, 17 predicted proteins | sample PopdelMetagenome_19_FD_205665 | JGI IMG/M metagenome (GOLD analysis project Ga0325403, IMG submission 205665) | Populus deltoides microbial communities from Bellville, Georgia, United States - Xylem-PdKOR-R4 | ecosystem: Host-associated > Plants > Phyllosphere > Stem > Wood/Secondary xylem... | reverse complement strand
CGCGGTGGCAGCTTGGTGGTCGGTTGGTGGTTGTGTTGACTACGTCTAGTGGAGCTGGTGGTCGGGGTAGGAATGGTGGCAGTGTTGGCTGCTCGTGGCGGAGGAAGAAAGAAAAAGATGCAGAAGAAGAGAATTTGCAGAGAGGAGAGGGAAGACCTTGTGTTGGCTGTGCCTATCGCCGGTGAGGATTTGGGGTCGTGGGGAGGCTGAGACGCCGTCTGTTGGTGGAGGAGGAATGTTTCTGTGGGGTCTTCAAGGGTTGAAGAAGCAGCGGGAGAGAGAGAGAGAAGAGAGAATGTTGGCCGGGAGAAAAACAGGGGAGAAGCTGATTTTTTGGCTTATTTTGGACCTGAATTTCTCATCTCTCAGACCATAAAATCAGCCTCTATTTATAGGAGGTGGAAGAGGGTAATCTCGTCGGCACCAAGGTAAAATTTCAGCCCTTGATTCTGATGGGAAGGATCCCAACTGTTGGCTCAAAGTAGGCATGGTGCACTATCAAATTATCAAATCTGCAGCTGCAGGCAGCCTGAGTTGACATGTTTTGGCCGGTGCCAGCAACGATGGGTTGTCACTTAGACTGGGCTATTCACATAGATCTATAGAGGAACTGCAAAGGATCATTTTCGTTCACGTTTGGTTAAATTGGTGGAGTGTAGAGGTATTAAATGCACCTGCAAAGTAAGTAACCGGACCAGCCTTTTCAGAAAAAAATGAAGAAGATAATGAACAGTGCTGAGTTCTGTTTTTGGCCAAAGTTCATTTCAGTCCTCCATGTTTCAATTGCTATCAATAGAACCCCTAATTGACCCTAAACTTTTGCAATTAAGCCCCCTGATGAATTTCAATTGCAGCCTCGAAGTTACGCGCCTTTTACAATATGGTCCTTGGTCTTGGATTTCTTCAATTTAGCCCTTAATTGACCCCAAAACTTTAATTTTCTTGCAACTTGGCCCATAATTTCAATCAATTAACTTGGTAAAAATTAAATTTGGTTTCCTAAAATTCCAATATTCTCAATTAAGCTCAAATTAGGCTCCCAAACTTAATATTTCATCAATTAAGCCCCAAATAAAATTAATTTGACCCATTTAAAGTATAATTAAGTCCTTGCACTTAATTAAATCCTTCAATTGGACCCAAATTAATTCTTAAACATAATTAAAAATTAATTTGGCCCATGATTAAATCAAATTGGCCTATAAAAAATTAATTATGTCATTGAGCTTAATTTTTATGCAAATTCGTCCAATAATCATTTAATTTGACCTTGAATTTGCATTTTTTCTTCATTTTTAGGCATAATGGGGTACAACTAGGCCTTAAATTTCCTTCAAAATTACAGATTGATTTTTTTCTATTTTTGTAGTCCTCTTTGACTTGCTTTCTCCACATTGCCAGACTTTATTTTATTTTTTTGATTTTTATTCTGAAAAATGGTGATTTTTGAGGAATAACCCAAAATTGGGTTATGACAGATTGTATTTTTGAAGATAGGAATTTATTTGATGTTTGCTTTAGACAATTTTGTTTTGAATTTCTTACAATTTTCATGGGGTTTAATCTTTAGTAATTATTATCTTTAATACTTGCTTAATAAGAAAGGACCTTTAAAAGGCATGTGATGCATGTTATGACTTTTGGCTATGAAAGAAATATAATTGAAAGCTCAAAAAGTATTTCAAGGTTCTAAAGATTTAGTATCACTATCATAATGTCTTTATTTTCTTTCATCGTATTTCTTTGATTTGCCTTTTTTGTTTGCTTTAGTGGGACATCCTTATTCAGTTTTGATATTGACTTTGTCATATTTGTCTTTCATTTTGGCATGCCTCTAACATTTAGAATTTCTCGAGCTTTTTGGTTTGTTCATTACCTCTCTTTGACCTTTGATCTTTAAATGTATTCCCCCCCCCCCCAATGTGGGGTATGATCTTAGATAAGATCAACCTTTGACTTTTGAAATCTTCATTTAGCTCCCAGTATGAGGTGTGATTTTAGTTAGGATCAATTCTTGATCATTGAAATTTCCTTTTACCCCTTAGTGTGGGGTGTGATCCTAGTCAGAGTTTTTACAAAGAAAAACTTATTTAGGTTAAAATAGGTAGCATAAAGGATATATTTTTAAAATGTGAATGGATAAAAAGTATGGTCTTTCATCATTTCAAGCACAAGTAATTAGAATCGATAAATTTTGTCATCGTCCAATGTAATGGTTTAGAACTTTTGAATAAGACTTATGTTTTTATGAATTAATGACTAGCAAATTGAACTACATGCAATTATGCATACAACTAAAATATAGAACAAGAGACCTGAGGCACAGGTTTTTCATTTTTCATGTCTTGGTTCAAAATTATTTGGTCACATCAAAATGAGAATTGCTTGAATGATTCGTTTGCTACCTTACAAAAGGGTGTCAAAATGTTGTTTTAAACAAATATCAAATTATTTATGAAATAAAAAAACAAATGAAAATTTTTCATAATTATTTTGGCAAAGATGTGTTTTACAAACTAACATGATCATAATATTTTGAATAGAGTTATGAGATTAGTTATGAGAGTCAATTTTATGAGTTTCAAAAGGGTTGCCTCTTAACATTTTGCATGGCACACTTTAAGGTTCGATAAATTCTAGCATTCTATTTATTCAATAGTAGAAAACTATATAATGCCAAGTTATTACTTTTAAAAAACATAAGCAAAATTTATAGAAAGCATTATAAATGCAATCAATAAAAGAAAGAGTTCAAGATGAGAATGTATGAAGAATTTATCCTAGTCCCTTATAATCTACAAATAGTCTAGTCTTGGGGGATGACCTTGAGATTTGTCTCTATTCTTTAAATGTTCTTTTAGGTATACTAATAGTTGTCAAATCCTAATTCATATTTCCTATATTTGGAAACTAATAGAATACTATTACAACCAACAAGTTTTCTCCTTTTTTCTCTACTATAAGAAATTTTCATAACAATATTACTTGCACACTAAAAGGATTAATATTAAAGGATACTATGATAAATTTTCTTTTTTCTTTAAATAGGTGTAGAAATCATATAAACAAGAAATTGCTGGTTGTATAGAATCCCTTAAATAAGAATTAGACATTTTAGATAGTTTTCTTTCCTAATTTTGATTATGACTAATTGTGTAAGACCCATGTTTTGGCTCATTAGAGCCAAGTCCAAAGTTCAACCCAAACACAACTTAATTAACCTAGGTATAAAAGGAAAAATTGCAAAGGAATTGTTTCTCTCTCTTCTAATTCTAGTTATTGTCGTGACCTTCCATTCATCAAACTTAGTATTTATGTTTTTTATCTTGAGTTTTTGGATTTAAGAAAGATGGAAGTAACAAATGAGTGCTTCCCTCCTATATTATTTTTTTATTTTTGGGTTGTTTATGGAAAAATCAATGAAGAATTTAGGTTTTTTTTATATTGATTTGATGATGTAATGAATTAAGAAAATTAATTGATTTTAGGGTGATTAGTTGGAATGAAACGAGTTGTGGGTTGATGATTATAGGTTTGTTGAAGAACAAAATGTCTATTATTTTTGGGTTCTATAGATTTTTGACTGGCAAGTCGGGATTCTAGAAATCCTAACCAACCGTTCAATCGGTTCATTTGGTGCTATCGGTCAACCAGTTGGTATGTATAGTGGTCAATCGGTTGGTCGATCTGGTCAACCAATTGACCTTGAAGTGACGGTTAATCTGGTTTGTTAGGTTCGAACAGTTTGAAATCGATCGAGTATTAGTTCTGCTTTATTATTATATTTTGGTCTTTAGGGTTTTAATCTTTTATGTTATATTGCTTTAATTCATTTTTGAGTGTTTTCCTTATTCGTTATAGGTTCTGCTGACGTTCCTCCTAGCGAGCCTCAATAATCTCTGGTTTTGCATTCATTTATCCTTTTGCTCTGTTTTCATGGTGAGTGAGATAATTTCTATTATGCATTATATATATTGTTGGTATGAAATGATGAGTATTGTTGTTACTCATTTTTGGACCCCACGTGCTGGAGATGGTGTATACCTCTTTTGAATTGAGTGTAGGAGTTTAACTCATGTTTATTGGAAGATTGACAAAAGCAAAGAAAGAAATATTTTTTTTTCGAAACCCTGTTTGAGATGTTTTCTACTCTCTTTATCCTTCCCGTTTGCTACCAAAATCGTCAGGTTTTCTTAGATTGATCAGAAGTCTTCATAATGTTAAATTCATTCCTTCTTTATCTGGTCTTTAAGGTTAAATAAATTCCTTAGAATTTGCACTAAAAAAATGGTTCTGCTACTGTTGTAATTTTTTGTTCCAACTTAGGCTCTAATTCTGACTTGGTTTCGTATGATATCTGACTATCCTAGCTATATTCTGTCACTCATGACTTGTTGAAAAATTAACCTACACCTTTATTAGGTCCTAGGGATCATTGTTCTTAGGGCAGATTCTCAGTCAGATTTGGATGCTCAACATTGTCACATCAAGAACCTTTTTGACCAACTAGATTACTGCCAGATTCTGTTCTCTAAAGCAAATTTATCTCACTTTGACTCCTTCATCAAAGTTGTAGTCCTATATGCGTAGATGAATTTGGGCTTTTGAATCGCTTGATTTTGATATTAGAAGCTTAAGATATTCCTATTTGAATATCTAACATGAAAGTAGAGAATTCTGCCGCGGGAAGGATCCTGACCCGAGTTTTGCACTAAAAACTCTATTTTCATCACAAATTTTATTGATTTGTTCTTAGGTCATACTCTCAGTGATATCAAGATTCTCGGCATTATCAGTTTCTAAATTAGACCTGGAGATCCGTTTTGACCATCCAGATTACTGCCAGATTGTGTTCTCTAAAATGATTTTATCTAACTTCGATTCCTTCATCAAAGTTGTAGTTCTAGATGCGTAGATAAATTTGAGTTTTTGAATCTCTTGATTTCGATATCAGAAGCTCAAGATATTCCTGTTTGAATATCTAACGGGAAAGTAGAGAATCCTGCCGCGAGAAGGGTTCTTGCACATAGGTTTGATTCGAGGGATTACGGGCCGATTTGGACTCTCTTTTTTTTAGGGACTGAATTGAAAGGTGTTAAAATTACAGATTTAATTGAAGATTGAAATTAGAAGGAACCCAAAATTAATGACATTGCATATAGAACAAACCAATGTTCTGCACGTAACGAACCCCGCAATACAAGCCCCGCTAGTTTTTCTCATCTTTGGTCCAAAGGCAACAATTTTGAACACCTAGGCCAGCTGTGGAAGAACTCAGAGGAGAGCTGGACCATCATTTAGTGGTTGGGATTCTACACGTGGAGAATAATTACCAAGATCATAGAATCAATCATAATATTTGGCTTCCTAATTTGCTTTATTCGATTACAAGCCACCCGCGATTGTGTCCCCAGATTTTGTTTCCTAAATGGAGCTGCATATAGGCTATATGTAAGCCTCGTCTACTGACCTAAGGGGGATGAAAAAAGATAAAGGGGAAAAGGGAGGAGAGGAGAAGAAGAAATGGAGAATTCTACAGCAAATAAAGAGGAGGCACTGCTGCTAAAGAAAGAGCAGAAAAAAAACGAGAAAAGAAAGACAAAAAAACACAAGAGAGGCTGGCAGTAAGAGAGAGAAGGGAAAAATGCAAAGAGCAGGGGTTTATCTTTTCAACTGTGAAAGTCTTCACAGGAATGAAGTTACAGAAAAAAGAGAGGATGAGGATGAAAAAAAGAGAGAAAGAGGACAGGAAAGAGGAGAGAAAAAAAAAGGAAAGAAAAGAGAGAGGAACGAAAGAAAAAAAAAGCAGAACGCCACTGTCAAAAGCAGAAAAACACAGAGGTAGGGGCGTGAACTCAACTAGCATAGCACGTTTTCATCGCCGTCTCCCTCATCATCTCCACAGAGAGCATCAGCAGAAGGAAAGAAAAGGAACAAAGATCATCAACCGGCGTGGCCATCGTTTTTAGTGTCCTAGAAGCAATGACCATTGGCTGTGCGTAGAAGCTGCAATACCGTTGTCTTCATCCATCTCAGTTACCAGAGAGGGAGAGAAAGAAAACACAGAAAACGAGATAGAGGAGGAGAAAAAAAAAAGGAGAAAGCGCAGGAAAAACAAAAAACCATAAACCAGCAGGGACTGCCTTTCGGTCTTTGCTTTCATTTTTGCATATAAAATCTGCAGAACAGGGAAGAAGAAAGTGCAGAAAACCAGTAGAGAGAGAGAGGCATGAAGATTGCAGAGGTGAAACTCAGAAGAAGAACACCAACAAAGAATAGGGGGAAAAAACTGAAGCAGACGGCAGCACTGATCGACTACCCAGCAAGCCTTCAAACATCGTCATTGTCCTTTCGTTCCCAGGTATGTTCTCTTCACCTCCCGCACCATGCATTCTTTTTGCTTTGTGTTTGCACTGTTCAAGTTAATTTTAATTCACTTGAAAAATAATGTGGTCTTTTTGCATGTATTTTGCCTTGTTTCATTGAGAAGACTGCGCCCTTTTTTTTTTGGGCAAGTGACCCGGCTGGACATGCTGTTTTCTTTATTTTTTCTTTCAAAAAAAGTAAAAGTAAAAGAAAGAGAAAGAGATTTATGATTTTCTGGTATAGTTATCTTAAGATCTGAATTTTTTTATGTTGTAAAAAAAATATATCAATCTCTTATTTAGAATACTCGGTTTTCGACGCAATGTGACAAATATATATATAAATGTTTTCTTGTGTGTTGCATACGGCCAATACCCTAACATGTTTTAAATGTTTTTTTATATAAAAAATATTAAAAGTTTTGAAAAATGTGTTTTCGTATGGATTTCTTAAACATAAAAATTATTTTCTTGCATTTTTGGATTTTACAACATATTTGTAAAACTCTAAAGAGTGTTGGCCAATATTCCAAAAAATATAAAAATCTTATTTTGTGGAGAAATCATCTAGTATTCACCATTAATGTTTGGATAAAGAAATCCCAAATGGGTGAATATCCAAAATATTTAATGGGAATAACTTGTTATTATTCACTCTTAATATTTGGATAAAGAAACCTTAAGTGGTAAATATCCAAAATAATTTTCTAGGGATAAGAAGTCATCACACATCCTTGAAAGAAGCTTTGATTATAATCGAGGACATTTTATTTTTTTACTCCACGGTTTACGAGCCGTTAGAGTATAAAACACTAAGGCAAAAAAGGGCTTTTAAAGCGCCCTAGATTTCTAAATTTTTGTCCCTCCTCCTTGTGATTTACGAGTCGCAAACTCTTGAAATACTAAGGGCAAAATGAGCTTTTAAAGCACATGGAATCTCCTTAGATTTCTATTTTAATAAATTTAGTTTGAATCAAACCTAGAAAAACTGATGGGATTAGAAAGCACCAACACTATAACAATTATAAAGCAAACCAAACATCAAGCAATTTACCTTAGGTAGGGCATACTAGGGGTGCTAATACCTTCCCTTTACACAACCAGTCCCTTGCCTTAGAATCTCTGAAAGACCAGTTAGGGTTCCTAGTAATCAAAATACTAGATGGCGACTCCTTTATTCATAAAAACAAAAGACCCCGAAATCAATCAAGGATCGTCGTGACGCCGCGCTCCGCCGCGAGGGTGTGACAAGTATTATTGTTGTTGTTGATTATATAAGCGTGATTAGTTATTGTTATTGTTATTATGTTTTCTTTTTAAATACTCATCATATGCTTGCATAGTCTATATATCCTTTATATTTGGTCTAATATGACCATGCTTGCATTATGAATCTTGATGATGAACCATGAACCGTATATCCATTCTATTTGTTCATTTGAGCTCATAATTCTTGTTAGCCCATTTAGATCATTATTAGAAACTCCAGACTAACAGAGGTTAGTTAGTTACTCCACGCTAACGAAGAGTAGTTAGCTTGTGTGCACATGATATTTTATTTCCTAACTGGTGAGTAGGGTGCCAATACTGTGCAGATTGGCCTCGCACAGTTATATATATGTTCCCTAGTTGACGAGTAGGATGTCAGTAATATGATATGTAATTCTGACATACATACTTTTTTTGTACACCATTATTTAATACGATATATTTGATATACTTGTTTCATTTGATACTTAATTTATGTAACCATATTCACTTATTTTAAAATGTGTATTAACATGTTTTATAGTTATTACCTCTCAATGAATGTTTGAACTCACCTCTCCATTCATATTTTTTCAAGTCTTTAGTTCAATTTCAATAACATGATCTTTTGATTGTGTTCTTTCTGCTTCTTGAGTCGATATGCCTCATTTGTTCTTAGAGGCTATTGATTTATTCTTTATATGTTATTCATTTATACTCCACAAAATTATTTTAATTACATTTTAAATTCATTTTGAACTAGTTATGAAAGTTGAATTTTAATTTATTTTTTGAATTTTTTAGTTTTGGATATTTTATTTTATGAAACACTATTTTATGATTTTTATGATATTAAATATATTAGTTATAAGGCTTAACACAAGTGTTGTACTTTGAGATGCTACGTTTGTGTTGCTGATTATAGATGCAGGTATCGAGTCATGATAAATTGACTATAAGTAGAAAGTGCACTTAAGTTAATGAGAATTCTTTTTAGAAGTTGTGGGCTTTTATCATCAATGGCTTTATTAACTTCGTAAGACCCAATTTAATTACGACTTGATACCTTTAGTACAAATACTATCTTTATCAAAATATAGAGTTCTTTCATGAACTTGTATTCATTTGTAGAAAAATTCAAGTTTGTGAAGACATACACACTCAATTAGCTTTGTTAAAAAAATTAAATAATTGGCTGAGAATATTTGGTTTAACCAAATTTTAAAAAATCAATTTTACTTTCCTTTTACTTCTTCCTTGCGAAATCTATATGTTCAAAAACAATTTCTAATTGGAGTCTTACCTTTTTAATTCTATTTGCTGAACTATATAATTCAACAATCCCTGCCCTTTTATATAATGATTAAATTAAAAATTAAAATAGAAAGAAAGTACGATAGGAGTATTGATATACTAATAATTCAACATCAAAAGTTTTGTCAAGAGAGTGAAAGATACTAAAAAGGAGAAGGAAAAGGAAAAATGAAGGGTGTGATTGGTTTTCCCTCATAAATACACATTAGAGAAGTGAGAGGACAGGCCATGAGATTTAGGTTCATCAAGTGCAACTTAAAAAAGACACGAGTACTCAATTATTATTTTTTTAGAGAATTAAAAGGTGTTAAACATATACATGTAATTGAGAGAAAAATTATTTTATTACTAATAAAGTAGGAGGAAAACTTATGGACATTAAACCCGATTGCAACGACGTGATATGAGTTCTTTTGAGATTCTTTCCGCCCTCTCTATCTTGTAAGAGCAGCCTAATAGTCTAATCTCTATTAAAATGGCTTCGTAAAAATACTTAATATCTCTATAAGAAACATATCAGGTCACTTGAAGTTTTTTTCTTCTTCTTCTTAGATCTCACTATTAGTAACTAAATATTGATGTTTTTCACACCATCTAAATGTGGAGAAAAAGCAGAGACAATATTTATTTATTTTATAAAGTTGATCATGGAAAAATATGAAAATAAAGAGACAAATACATGTTTAATTAGGTTATTAACTAGTTTTTGACCCTTAATATGTTTGTGGGTTAGATAAAAAAAAATTATCCAAATTGTAAAGAAATATTTAATATTTTTTTATTAAATATGATCCAATAGTTCAATCTTAAATTTTTTTAACCTAACTTCTTGCCTAATTCAGGTTTAAAATTAATCTACTTAATAGTTGCTCTAAAATAACTCAATCGACTTGGTATGTCTAAAGACAACCGAGATTATCGGTAAAAAGCATGGTTTTAGTTTAAAAAAATTTCAAGATGATATATATTTTTTAATAAAAATAGCGTCATATCATATGGACTCGAGTTTTGTGGATTAACCCACCAAACCTGCGACCTGGATCATAGATTCCACTGAGTTTAATAATTTTTTTAATTATTTTTTAATTAATGATATGATAAAAAAAATAAACACTCATAAAATTGAGCACCAGTCAAATACCAGTATGTTTGTTTGAGACTGTGATAACCTCATAGAAAATAAAACTGAAACAAATTATGAAGATCAATTCAAAATCAACCAAATGTTAAAGGAAACAATGAAAAGAAAAAGAAAAAAAAGGATTCACTCCAAAGAAAAAAATTGGAAGATGAGATTTTTTTAAAAAGGAACTATTTAACATTGTTTTTCAACCTAACCTAGCAGGTCAACCTTGAAATCTCTTGATATAACCCTTTTTGCTAACTCGGGTTTAAAATTAATTGATATAGGAGTTGCGCTTATGTGACATGGTCAACTTAACATGTGCAGAGGCAACCCAGACAGCTAGTAAAAGCATTGTTTTGCTTTTAAAAAAAATCAAAATGATATATATATTTTTTTGAGACTTTGATATATTGGATTGAACCAAGCTTTGCAACTTAACTCGTCAAACCCGTAACCTAGATCATGGACTCCACTAGATTTAAAACCTTTATTTTTTAAACTATTTTTTATTTATAATATCATAACAAAAATAGAAGTTTATAAAATTGAGCATCAACCAAATATCAGTATGTTTGTTTGAGAGCATGATAATCTCATAGAAAACAAATTGAAACAAATTATGATAACCAATTCAAAATCAACAAAAATATTGAAAGAAGAAAAAAAGCTAAGAAGAATTCAATTAAAAGAAGAAAAGTTTAAATGATAGAATTAAAAAAAGGGTCCCACCTCATATAAACAATGAAGTAGGTGGGGAAATCCTCAACTTTTTTAGTATAGTAGTTAACAATATTTTTATTAGAGTGGTTAATTAAATTGAAAACAATTAGGCCAAAAAAATAAAATCTAAAGAGGAAAAAATATAAAGATCATTTTCAAAAAATTAAAAGAAAAAGAAAAAACAAAGTGAAGTGCTTGACTATTTATATGAATAGTGAATCATCATCATATAATCCATTTTTTTAATGCGATTAGATAATTCCCAAAAATGTAACAGCTTTATTAGTTTTTAAGATAATATATTAATTTTGGGAAAAGTAAAAGCATGTCCAATCTTCACATGAAAACAAAGAAATACATAGAAATTAAAAAAAGAAACTAATAGAAGATGAGTTATTGTTAGTGATTAATTTAGTAATTAGTTAAGGCTAACCATTGTCATATTTAAAAGAGTCTTTTACCAAACTAACAAAGTTTGGTAAAAGATTTTAGCATATAACATACATAAGAAAAGCTTTAGGAAAATAATACACTTTTACATTATCAGTTGTGTTAAAGAACTGCAAATGAGAGTAGCGATTGAATTATAAAACTAACAATGATAAGCATAATTATGTTATTAACCAAAACCCTAAAATAATCTAACCCCAATTAACCTTAAATGAAACCTTAAACTACCCTAACCCTAACTTAACCCCAAACCAAACCCTAAAGTACTCTTAACCATAAATTAGTACTAAACAAAACCCTTAAATTATATTAACCCTAAATAAAACTCTTCACCCCAATCTCTAAACTCTAAAATCCAAACCCATAATTCCTAACCATAAACACGAACCATAACCTTAAACCTAAAATTATAAAATCCATAACCCGGAACTTATAATTCAAGGAGTTTAAACCTAAAATTCTAAGATCCCAAACCACAAACCCATAATTCCTAACCTTAAACCCTAAATTCTAAAATCAAAAACCAAACCTATAATACATAGTGTTAAGCCTTGAAATCTAAAATTTAAAACCCTAAACCCATGTCTATAATTTGTAACCTTAAACCACAAATTCTAAAATTTTAAATTCTAAAATTTAAAACCCTAAACCCATGTCTAATCAAAAACGAAACCTATAATACATAGTGTTAAGCCTTGAAATCTAAAATTTAAAACCCTAAACCCATGTCTATAATTTGTAACCTTAAACCACAAATTCTAAATTTTAAATTCTAACATCCAAACCCCAAGCCAATAAACCCTAAACTTAAACCCTGAATGAGTGTGATCTGAAACCCAAACCAATATTTCAACATGGTGGTGAATAAATCAAATGATTTAAGCTAACCTTATGAAACAAATAATGAAAGGATTAGCAAAGGTTAAAAACAAAAATCTTATAGAAATTATGATATCGACTTTATTGATCAAGAATTTATAATAAGATTTATCCAAATAGCACTAGACTTGTTTAGAACACCTTATAACACCCACGCAACCTAAACAAACACAAAAGAACTAAAGAAAACCAAGAAAAGAACAAAACATAAAAAAGAAACAAAATTTGGACAGTAGCCATAATGGTCTCATCGTTTTGGAAACGACAAGGTAGTAGCTAAAATGGTCCAACCATTTTGAGAAATGATCAAGCTGTTTCTCAAAGTAGTATAGTCATTTCTAAAAAACAACTAGTCTATATTTCTAGAAACTCTTTGGGTTCTTTAAAATGTTCTGATTGATTCTAAAAGGGTCTGATCAATTCTCAAAAAGGTCTGACTAATTATGCCAATGGGCATAAAATTATGTTCAACGAGTAGTTTTTTTTCTATGCCTATAAATAGCCTTTTACTTGCCCAAAACAAGTGTGGAACTCTTAAGGAAAAACATCTAATCATACTTTCTCTAAAAAACAACCTATACACCATTGTTTCACTTGCATCATCCAAAAACAAGGTTAGGTGTGAATTGGCGAAATCCTTCAAAAGAGCTTAATTGTTATTCTAATCAATTCCACTAAGAGAGTATAATGTGAAAAGTGTAAGTGATACTCTAAACACTTGGAAAACTGTTCGAGAGATAAAATTGTGAGTGGTTTAATACTTGTTGTTCAAAAAGTATTGATGAAAGGTTTTCTAATCTTTAGCCCGTAAAAAGATTAGCGATAATAGTTTGATCCTAAGCTCGCAAAGGATTGGGTTTTAAAATGATGATCTAAACCTAAAAAATCCACATCAAATGACTCAAATTTTGATGATTGATTTATTGTCAATTGCTCAAGTTTTGACACATGTATACATAAACAAATCAAGCATATAAATCAAGATTGAGTGTTCCTATCATGATTCTAGTGTGACATATCAATATTAACTAGACTAAGATAAATTAGCTAAGGTTTGGTTCACTAACCTCTCATAGTAGTGTCCTACTAGGTTAAATGGCATCTCCATAGGTTGTTGAAAGACTTGTCCATGCTCCTAAAAATCCATAAGAACACATCCTCTTTTGCTTGAACAATAATAAGAGGAGGTTTATAAACCACATGTTTAATAGTGTAAATTTTAATAGGAAATAATAAGTAGACATGAAGAGAATACTTAATATCGATGGTTTAACAAAAAATAACAAGTTTTAGTATGTAAACCAATTGATTAGTAGTGTAAGTTTCAGACTAAAAATGAAAGAAAACACACAAAAAGTACCTATGATTGAGGTCTAATGAAAAACACCAACTTTTAGTAGCGTGAGAACAAGGGTAAAATTGCAATTTAATAAAAAAATTGAACATTTTTAAATTGTCAGCTAAAGAGATAAAGAGAGAGAGGAAGTTGCATTTTCTTTGTTTATTTCTTATTATTGCAAAGAAGAATTGCATGAGGATAGTTAGGAGGTGCGACTATGGACTAAAAATCAAATAAAAAAGCTTCTAAAATTAGTGAGAACTAAGAGATTGTAAATAGTTAAAAAGGGAAAGTGGGAAAATGGGGTTAGTGAGAGAGTATTAGTATTGGAAGAAGAATTGTGAAATTCATCACCCAAAGAGGGAATGAAAAATCTTTACTATGGATTTTTAGGGTTTGTTGAGTTTTGATTATGGAAATGTAAATTCATTGTAAATCTTTACTATGATTTGCATGTTTTAGGTTTGAATATGTTGTTCTTAAGTTGGGTTATGAAGTGAAACTCATTGTTGATGAGTTTAGGGAGGTTGTAAATGTGAAACTCTTATGAAAAAGATTGTGGATTAAATTTGCATATAAAATGTTTGATTAAATGCTTAAATGAAGGAATGAATTAGTAACTAAATGACATGATGAATACTTGAATGAAATGGATAAATTAGAAACCAAAATTGACATAATAGGTGCTAGAATGAAATGAATGAATGAGTAGCCAAAAAGACAAAATAAATATTGATTGAGATGGGTAAGTTAATAGTTAAAGCGTTTAATCAAATATTTAAATGAATATATGAATTAGTAATTAAATGATAGGATGTGTAACATCATGAAAGTCTTAATGCATCTTTGTTCATTTATTATAGTCTTATTCGTGTAAATTGGGTAATTTGTTTTTGTATTCTTCCTTATAAAGTGTCACTCCCATTTATCATACATAATACAAAATGTATATTGCATATATATCAACCATGTGAGGGATTTCATTTTATTAAAGTAAATAATTTATCCAATTTTAACGAAATTTCATTAGAGTTTCTTATGCACGGGGCCTTACCTACAATCGCATCCTGTATTTACTCTTGCAACACATAACAATAACAAAACCACATTTAGCTTATACAACCAACATTCACACGAAATTGGCCTTAGGCTCACGATCAATAATTTCCTCAAAATATACTTCCACACAATATATATTGAAGCTCAAATAAATGTTGAACTTCTTTTTTGCCAAATCAGAGACTAAAGTGTGTGGAGAGGGCTATCATTTTTGTTTTCCTCTCATCTCTTTAATTTTCATGTATAGCTCTCTTTAAAATAACAAAGTGGGCTATTATTTATTTATTTTTTATCAAATTTTATCCTCGTTCTTTTGATTACTATTTTAGCAATAATTATAGTTTAGTTTTGTAAAATTGAGGTTCAATAAACCACTGAGAGGTTTTTGAAATCTTGAAGATGATAACCAATGCAAGATGGAATAAATATTAGAAAAATGATGGAAATGCAACATAAGATGTAAGATAATCCATTATGGATTGAAATTGAAATAGTTACCCATAATATTTTTTTCTCATTCTTTAATTTTTTTTTAATCACTTGACCTTTGTTATCCATTTTGATGCCTTCACATTAAGTTGATTTAGGATTGGGCATGGTGATTTGTTTTGTTTGGTTTGATATGAGGATCTTGTGATGTTAGGAATAAGTTTTCACAGCCATTAGTGCTCAATTTGGCAAAATAAAATTCAATATCATTGATTCAAAATAATTAAAACTTTAGAGATCAAATTTGAAATTGAAACAGATGTTCATCCTTTTTTTTTGTGGATGAATCACTTTTTTAGACCCTAATTTTTTTTCATTTTTGATCTATTTTATTGAGATCTTTGTGTTTGAGTCAAAACTTCATTTTATTTGTGTTTCGGTCCCTAAATTTATGAAAGGGTTATTAGACAATGAGGGAGGAGAGAGGAAGTGGGTTAGTTATCTTTAATCCAACCACCAAGAAGCTCTTATTTATGTCAATGGATTCTATTTTTTAAGAGAAATTCCATCATAGTATTTTTAACCCATCATCTTAGCGAAAAAAAGGTTGATTGGAGCTTTGGAATGTTTTTTTAATCAAGTTGGTTTTAGGTTCTTGGGGGAGATTAAAGGCCTATTTGAGGTTATTAACGGGTTTATTAAGGTGTGTGGTATTTTTAGGTGTTTTCAGTTGATAAAAGATTTGAAGAAGTGGGGTTTTTTTATGCCAAATGGGTTAGAGTTTGGTGCAATCTAGACTACCTTAAAGTATTAGCATTTCTAGTTGAGTCAATTACAAGATTAAGGGCAAAGAAGTTTAAATATGCATTTAATGGGTTTATTCAAAGTATTTGAGCCAATATGAATTTAAAGGAGGTTATAATTTCAACAAGTGATGATTAGACCTTAGTTAATTTATTCCATGCACAAGAGGGGCCTCATCCGTCTACTTCTAGCGCTTAATTAATTTTGGCATTATGGGTTGTCCACAAAGGGAGCATTCGATAACTACAGGGTTATTTATTTCCATTTGTTTTTTTATCCCAAACTATGAGTGGATTCCTTGTTATGTGTGGAAACATAGGTGGCTAAAGATGAATTAATTGAAAGAGTTTTCCTTGTTTATTTTGGATTTCAAGGGGCAACACAACAACATTTACCAAGGGTTCTTTTCAAGCAAGGATTTTATTTGACAATTATTTCTTCTACTCTATCATATGTGGCATTTTGATTTTATTTTTTTTATAATTATTTTTTTTATTATTTTTCATGTTTTAGGTCTAATTTGAGATATTTTTTGCCTTATTTTTAATTTGGATTAATGTTAGCTCATTAGATCATCTAGAGTTTACTTTATTTCAAGTATAAATACTCTTTTATAAGACTTTTCAATTGAAAAACAAAGTTATTGATTTTGCCGCATCTTATTATGTGTTTATGGGAGGATTCTCATTTTTAGTTCTTCATTGAAATACTTTACTTATCAAAAAATTAACCAAGGTTTGTTGTGTCTTTTATACTTCTCGTTTGTGTCTCTTTATAGTTGTTGGGTTGGGTTTTATTATAGTATTGGTGTCTCGACACACGTTATTATTTATCAAGCTAAATTACAAATCTAAATTTAGCTTTATTGGGAAGTGTCTTACTTGGTTTTGGGTTTCTATATCTTTATATTCATGAGTTTGATATTCATGAATTTGTATTAAAACTTGACTTGCTAGCCACCTAAGGTGGCTAGTCATCAAACTAGAAGATGGTGTGTTGTCGAACACTTTACATAATACATCATATCCTATAAGAAAGGAAAGATGATGTTCTTACATACCTATGCCCCTGACCCTTTTTTTTTTCCTTACATCATATCCTATAAGAAAGGAAAGGTGATGTTTTTACATACCTATGCCCCAGACCTTTTTTTTTCCTTCTTTTTATCCTTTCCTAATAATTTTGATGTGAATTATTAAAAATTAAATAGTTTAAAATATATCATGTTACTTTTTCTTTGGTTCTTGGATTTACTAAAAATGGTTATCAGATATTATTCTGTGAAAATTCCAATGAATTTTTACTTTGTTATCAAGTAGGATTATAGAAATTGTTTTAGAATATTAGCAAGCATTCTTTTTTATATAGGCCATCATGATCATTGTTTTTTGTTTAGTTCAATTGATTTCTTATGATTGTTTGTTTTTCTTATCATATAATTAAATAACACAAACTTATTGAGCTTGACTTAGGTGACAAATTTTCTTGTTATTGGAAAACATGCTAACAATGCATGAGTATTTTTTTATGTTAAAAAAATCATATATCATAACATGGACCAACTATAAGAGAAAGCTAGATACCGTCATATAATTTTTTTACATCAATTATAAATAGCTTTTCAAAATCTTTATTTCAAAAGCTAGATTTTTTTTAGTTTTCCTACAAAAGTAAGCAATCATCTACCTATGTGATTTCTCATTACATAAATATATATATATATATATATATATATATATATATATATATATATATAAATTTATGTAATGAGAATCACTTCATATTTTTATGTTGAAAGATTTTTTTTTACCTTTATCCCTTGTGTCCCTTGTGTCCAGGTAGTGATAGCTAAGGGTTCATTTACCCAAAGGCTAGATGTCAAGGTACTTAGAATGGAACTTTTATTGGTTTGTTTATCCTAAGTTGTTTCCTTTAACAAGTTTCAATTTTTGTTATCTCATTTATTATAAGATTATTGTTGATCAACACCTATGCATACCAGTCTATAAAGACTTGTCTATTATTAGACACTGCCTGTGGATAATTTGTTCAAGAGCCAAGATTCTTTTTATTTATTATTATTACATGATTGTCAGTTAACATTCAATGAAAATTCTCAAAGAAAGGGAAATGAACAACTTAATAAGGTGTTGTACTCAAATTAAAGAAACATAATATAAATGCATTTGTGATTGAGTATTGCTTTTTTATTTTTTAAAACCAGAAAAAGATGCCAAATATATATATATATATATATATTCTATTTGAATAGGTCCAAATTAATTCCAAAATAGGTTGCAATGCTAAAGATAATAATGAAATGGCCAAGGACATGACAAAGACAAGATGTAGACTTTGGTCTCAATCAAAATGCATAAATATCAAAACAAAAGAAGTAAAATCTAGAGTTTGAGATAAACATGTTTTTTAAAACCTGCTTTGATTGTCTCTACCAAAATGGAAATGTTTAGGGCTGAAAAAGATTAAAAAAAGTCCATGAAATCCAGTGCATTTTATATTTTAATCCCCTTGGACTTTTAATTTATACATTTTTAGTCAACATTGAGTCAAATCACCAACCTCTTTACATTTGGTTAAATTTGGCTATTGAATCAGGAAATTTCTTCAATTAAACCTTTAATTGAATTAATAGGACCTCCCAAACCATGTTGATTTAGTATTTTGATCATCGGTCCTTTAATTCTTTCAACTTTAGCCAATTTATTTCCAATTACAGCCCTCAAAATGTATCCCCAATAATTTTGGAAAATTTATCCCATCAAGTTTAAACAAAATATTTTAACAAAAGCTTAATTTGAAAATATTTTATTTTTTTAAAATTATTTGACTTTATTTGAGAAATATAGAAGATGTAAAAATAAGGTATGACAATTATGCTCTTTTTATAATGCTTACATGAGAAAGCCATATGAAAATATTTTTCATAGGATAATAAGCTTGTAAAGAAAATATAATGTTTATAAAGAGCTTTGAAATACATCAAAATTGAGAGGTAACTCCATTGAGGAATTTTGAATTATTATCAATATGAGACATGACCAACCTTATTTTTCTAAAATGGTCAAATAAGAGGTGATTGACCTTTTTCTTATAAAATGGGCAAATTAAAAAGTCACCGACCTCATTTTTCTAAAATTATTAGATTGAGAGATGGCCAACCTCATTCTCCTAAAGTGGTCTCGATATAAAATCGATGAATTTCTTAGCATTTGGCTAAATTCTAGTGTTACATGACTGAGTGTCTTGGTGTAGGATATATTTAAAGGCAACTTTGCCATGCCTTTACTAACCGAACATCAAGTTTTATGAGGATATATACTTGTATCTTACAAAGCTTTTCTATAAAGGTATGGATTAGAAAGCAATAATGCATGCTTACTTGATTAGAAATACATGTGCCTCATTTTTTAAATCCATTTTTTTCTAGAAATGAAAGCTTATTACTTATTTTCATGCATTATTTAGTCACTTAAATTAGTAGCCTATTTAAGCTTATTGGCGTGGCTCATTTATCCAATTGCTTACACATCATACAACTTGGTCCTTTTTATAACATCCATCACCCTTCAATGCTTGCTTTAGAAAACTCCATGTTTATTAGCTATCATTTGAAAGGTAACAATATGTCCTCCAACCATGATGTCACCCTTTAGTTTGATTATGCCCTATGATCAGAGGTGCTGGTAGTAGCCAATCTCAACTTCTCTTTTTATATGGTCACAAGTGTTCTTCATCACAATTAACTTGACTTTATGATGGACCCCTTGCTTAGAATGCATTTTATCGTATCCTAAAATTTTGATTATATTGCATTTTGAACACATAAATTATTTTGATACAAGATTAAAACATTTTATTTTTAAACATATGTAATCATATGCAATTACAATTACAAACATCCCTTTCAGTATCTTGAAATTATGTTCATGGGGAGTGAGAATATGGATAAGGTGACCTTCTAACGCGAATCAATGAGCATCACCAAATGATCCATTAAAGGTAGCAATTAGGCCAATTACAGTTCTAAAACTAAGAGGATTCAAGAAGAATTGATTGGGATGATTCTGAATATTTGGGTTAACAAGTTGCAAATCTGCTAGACTTAATCTTTGTGTAATATTCTGGCCATATCTGAAGCTACAAGTGAAATTTTATTAGAATTCTAGTTGAGATGGAAACTAGACATCTCAAGATTTCTAACCATATTTGGTAGGATTAGTAAATTATCCAAATGAGAGAGAATGAAATGTTTAAAGTCAGGCTTGATATCTACCTGCAAACAAGGAAAGTTAGAAAATGACTATTTGTAGATTCCTACAATGTAATGATTTAATTACATGTGGAGTATTTATTTTTTAAGAATTCCTTACTTTTTAAGAAGATCAATTAGGAAGCAACTTGTGTTTCCTTTTGTTTTATGGATTTCTTTATTGGCAAGGTCTCTTTATCATTCAATAACATTAGAAGTGGTTTGGGGCTTATTTTTTCTAGTACACAACATTACTCTAACAAGCATAACTTTTAATTTGATCGTTTGACTGTGCTAAAATTATTCTAGAAGATTTCAGAGACCTTGTTTCATATGTTGTTAAAATGTCATAGCACTCAGTCATAGGAAGGCCTTACGATAAGGTTTAAAAGCTACTTTGTGGGAATTATATTAGTTTCCTAGTTGATTTTGATTCTTTTTTCTATTTTATTTGATACTTTTTTGTTATTTTTCCAATCTTATTTAGGATGTTTTACCTACTATAAATAAGGTTATTTAGCTTGCATTTACTTTTTTATATATACTTTGATTTCAAAATAATATTTGTGTGTGTGTTTGAGGAAAACTCATACTTTTGGTTCTTCATTGAATGACTTGACATATCAAAGAATAACTATCTTTGTGACATCTTCTTTATACTTATTTTTCATGATTCTTTATAATTATTGGGTGGGGGTTACATTTCAATAGTTTTAGTACTTTGGTTCAGATAATCGTTGTGTCGAGCTTTTATCAACTTAATCTAATGTTAGCTTTCTTGGGTTTGTTCCTTTTCACATGTGGGCTCAAGGATTCTTACCCTTTGAGTTTGCTTCAACTTCTGTTATATGGTGATTTGGGGTCATTTTTTGTTAAAGGAAATATTTATAATTTCTTAAGAATACTAACCTTAATTTAAAAATTCATTTTAACACCATAAATAATAATGAGTAAATTATTCATGACTCTTATGAGTAAATTCCTTGCATTCTTTAAGGGCACCTCTTATCATTTCTAATACCTTGATTTTTTATTATATAGGAATTTTAAAAAAAGTAATATAAGTTATGGTTCTTGAATGCAAAAGAAAAGTTCATAGGCTTAAAACATGTTTTTAACTTTTTAGCAACTTAGGATCACTTGTTGACAATTTATCCGATATCGGACTTTACTATATTTCTTCATCCTTCTTTATCATATTTATTCGGCATGTTCTTTTTTAACTTCGTTAAGGCATACTTCCATTTTAGACTGTTTTTTCTTTGATTTGGGTATGCCCCCTTGTATTGAGCTTTATGGATTGCTTTTAAATTTTCTCTCATCATTTTCTTAACTTATACTTTCCTATTTGTTCTTAGTGCGGAGTGTGATCCTATTCAGAGTTTTTTATTTGAGAAAAATTCTTAGGCTCAAAAGGAGACAATAAAGGATGTACTTTATTTTGAATATGATGATAGAAAACTAAAAAAGATCTTTCCTCATTTTAAGGCTCTGATACACATAATTTATAACCTCTAATCATGGTGATTTGACAACACATATTAAAAACCATTTAGAATCATTGGAACATGATACTAATGGATGCTAATAGAAATAATACAAGAAAGACAACAAACATAAAACAACGTAAAATTTTACTAAATAGGATCACCATATAAAACCGTAATTCATAATCTTATTGAGCAATTTTTTTTTCTAATCAAAACTCGATATTATAGCTCTTCTAGCTACTTATATAGTAGAAAAAACATTTTAAATAATGCTAAAAAATAATAAAAAGGTTTGAAACGAAATAGAAAAAATAATCCTAAGTCAACTAAGAAAATATTGCAAATCACAAGCAATAATTTATGGGACTTATATTGATACAAAATTTTAACCCTTTAGATGAAAGCCTATAGAATCTTCTAGAAAATGTTTAGCATGGTCCAATGGTTGGATCAAAAGTTATTCCTAGTAATATAAAGTTGTGTGTTATAAAAAGAATTTTTTGTATTAGTCTTCCTGGGTTGGAGAGACCTTGTCTTCAAGATTAAATTCATTTTGCCTTGATGTTGTGGATGTCTAATCAAAAGTTACCAACCATTTACATACTCAACCTTTCTATTAAAAACCTCATACCTACTAGCAACATATTCATCCTTTCTAGCAACATAACTAATCTTAGCATTACATAAGGATCATTTACAACAACTCTTCCAATAACCTTTTTAAACTCTAACTCGGCTAGAAACTTAGAACTATAAGAACAAAACAATATCTCCCCTATATCTTTTATATCATTATTAACAAGATGTGTGTTGGTTTCTCCTCTAGGATAAGTTTTGGATATTTGCTTCACAACTTTTATCTAAAGTCTAAGAACATCAACTTTGACCATATACATCCTAAAATTATCCTTAAGCACATGTGAGGCACATCCTTCATTATATGTTTCATAAAAAAATCACCTTTAGAACCACATCTAATTTGGTTTTCTTCTCATATGGATAGTTTCTCTTTCAAAATCAAAGTCTATCTCAATTGACATAGCATGGACATCTTTTGTATACTCAGGGTCATCAGCTACCAAGATTTCTGCATTGAATTTTAGGAGTTGATTCTAATCCATAAAGGAACAATATTCATGAAAAAAATCAGTTTTACTATCATATTTATCTCGATTTAGAAGTTCTCTCCTCTACTCATGCCTCTGAAACTGTTTTTTAAATTAGTTATGGATTTGTGATCACTCTCTTTGCGATCCTCTAGTTTTCTCTTTTTTTTATCTCAATTAAAAAACAATATAATTTTTCAACTTTTCTTTGCAACTTTATCACCGCTAACTGACAAGTCAATTCTACAATGTGCCTTTTGTCTATCTTCTATCACTAGTTCTTATATGTCTCTTTCCTAAGAGGGAACCTCTTCATTCCCTTCTACATAAACACCTCATATTCCTCGATTTTTTATGGCCATGGTAACTCAATAGCACACAACAACTAACTACTAAGAATTATTAGGCTTTGATACATAATCTCTACTACTTCTAACCATGGTGATTTGATAGCATAAAACACAAACAATCAAGAATCATTGGGCTCCGATACAAATTACCACAGACAAGAGCAAATGATAACGAAATTTGTTACAAGTCAAAACTCTCAAAAACCAAGAAGACTATAACTATAGGAAAACACTTAAAATACCTAATTTTATTCATCCATATCTCACTTATCAAAAGGCTATTTCAACCCTTTATATAGAAAAACTAAAAAACCCTTGTAATTTTGAATAGGAAAAATAAAATAAAAAAAATTATTCATTTCTAAGGAAAAAAACACAAAAAAGTAAAATAAAATAAAATAAGCTAATAAAAAATATATATTTTTCTAAAAAAAACAGCAATATTAATAAAAATTTGATTAAGGTTATATGGTAATTACCTTTCTGCTAAGCTTGCAATATTATTGTTTGCTGTAAGAGCTTCTTGTTTCTAAACTCCATATTTTCTCACCAATGATGAATGAATGAATGAATAATTGAGAACATTTTTTTTAAAAAAGAAGCATCTTTAGTGATTTTAAGGCTTGAATTAGTACTGGGTCTGGACTAGTTGATTCCTAGACACCTTAGAGGAACCTTGGGTTGTGACTAGATTGGGATATAGAGGTATGTCAAGAGGCTTTTATGAGAGAGGGAGGGAGTTGCGGTCAAAATTATACTAATTTCGAAGAGTTATCAATATTGTTGTGCTGCTCGATGAAGGTCTCTATTTATAATTCTCAGAGAAGTCTACATAAAAGCTAGGATCATCCCACACTCATCCTTGACCTTGACATTGAGAGTAGATAGTAAATAGGCTAGAAAAAACAAGTTCGGAATCTGGAAAATGATCCAAATAGAAGCAAGTTTGAAAAGTTTGCAACTAGAGAATTGGCTACCCCTACCAATTGAAAGTAGTTATTATTATTATTATTTTTATGAAATCGATTTGATTTTCTTAACAATGCCAAAAAGGAGAATGGCAGCAGTATACAAATATACTTGAGGGTCTATTTGTCTAAACCCATGCTAAAATCTTTATATCTCTAATTAAACCTTGTTTGGCTAAGATACTGGCCACAATATTTGCTTCTTTGAGAACGGGTTTGATAGTCATAGACTTCAAGCTCATTAGGCCACCGCATTTTGTTAAAGGTATTTTGTTGTTTCCTGCCTTCTGTCCGGTTTCATACAAAGCCAAGAGATAGCGTTTGCCGAGTCTGACTCAATGATCCCGTTCACTTCCTTGGTTATTCCTGAGTCCACACTAAGTTGCATTGCTTCCAATATTGCAATCAATTCTGCTTCATTTGAATATTTGATACCAGCAAGTATTGAAGAAACACTCATAAGACGCTCCTCATGATCCCTGGCAAAAAACAATCCTACTCCTGACCTTTCTGGCTTTCCAAGTGATGATCTATCAACATTCCATTTCAGATATCCCAACTCAGGTATGGTCCAAACAGTTAGTAGCCTTCTTGTGCTGAGATTATTCCACTGTCGAATTCCTTCGGAAATTCTAATCAAAACATTTTCTGTATATTAAAAATTTTGGCAGACATTTCTAGTCCTCAAAGCAATCCGAGACAAGATTAAGAAATATGCATCATCCCCATTGGATTCCACGCCATTGAAGATTAACTTATTTCAGATGAACAATATACTCCAAAAGGTAGCGAAAAGAAGCAAACACTACAGCTTCCACTGGAATTGTCCCTGAATAAAGCCACTCTATTCAACAAACCAATGATCTACCATTTTAGGACAACACCATTGACAGGCCCACCAACTATATAGCTTGGACCATATCAACCAGACATCATGACAGGGCAGCAAACGATGAGCAGCTGTCTCATTTTATTCTTTACAAAAAGGACACGTTGTCAGGTTGCCAAACAATTCCTCATTTTCTGCAAATTGTTTCTCGTACAAAATATCTCCAAACATGCAAGACTACTGGATTTGGACCTGCTAGTCTCAGAGAATCAATCAAACCCGTGCATGATTTAACTGAAAACTTACCCCTTACATCATGGATCCACACTAATCTATCCTTTAAATTCTTACATAGTTAATAGTAGATATCAGCTGCTAAAGTTCATATATCCTCATTCTACTTCCTAAAGTTGAAGCTGTCTTCCCCAACTCATCTTCCATTGCCAAATTTTCCCACATCAAACACAAATATCAGCTATAGTACAGAACTTGTTGTCCAATAGATTATACAAGCTAGGGAAAACAAGTTTTAAAATCATATTCCCAACCCAGCAGTTATTCCAAAACATAACAAAACTTCCATCTCCAACGACATAGCTTAATACTTTTTAACTGCAAGAGGTTGCTGATTCAAACCATTAAACGAGAAGCAAATGCCTTTCAAGTAATATGATAAGCTACCAGAGAAGTGAGGTAAACCATTTTGAAATAATGGCTTGTATCTTTGAAAATGAAATTCTTCCATCCCGAGGATTTGCTTCCGCTCAGATGCCAAATCCATTTGAATGACAGGGCCTTATTCTTTGATAAAATCAAACCCATATCCACACCATCCTTACTCTTTGGCCTTGCTATCAAATTCCATGGCACCTTCAAAAGCTTTCATGTATCAGAGTCCCATCCTCAAAACAAAATCTTCTCTGCAACATAATGAGCTTTCCAGCTACTCCCTTTGGAATTTAGAACAAGGATAGGTAGTAAAGAGGCAAGCTTGATAGGACTGCCTTTATCAAACATATTCTGCCACCCATTGAAAGAAACTTGCCATGCATATATATAGACATTTTCTTACTCTTTCAATAACTGGATTCCATATTGATATTCTTCTAGGATTGGCACTTATCGACAAACCCGAATACTTGAGAGGAAGAAAGCTCAATCTACATTTCATAAGACCAGCCATACCACCATTATAAACCTCATCCACATTAATTCCCACAAGAGAAATCTTCTAGAAATTAACTTTCAGCCCAGATACCAACTCAAAACAACAAAGAACTTGCTTCACAGTAAGCAAAGAAAAATGATCAGTGAGGCTAAAAATGATGGTGCAGTCGGCATAGTGAAGGCGAGTCACCTTCGTAACATGACCATGATCAATACCTCTGAAGGAACCAAGCACATGAGCTCTGCTTAGAAGAACTGCTAAACCTTTTGGATGCGTAACAATAAGATTTGAAGAAAAGATGGGGGGAAGGATAGAAAGAAGAAGCTAGGAAAAATAAAAAAGAAGCATGAAAAGAGAGGGGAAAAGGGTAAATTTGTTTAATTCATAAAAAAACTATTCAAAATGTAGAAAACAACGTATAAATAGCAAAATTTAATTACAACTAGCAATTAACCTTATACCCCCACTACAATGTCCAATAAAATAATATAAATTAAGGTAATAATAATAAACCCAAATAAAATTGCTTGAATAAACTTAATCTCCAAATTAAAAAGTGATGAATTAAGATATCCTATATCATTTTCATCCATACTTATGTGTAATATGTGGTGTGAGTCTGGTGTCTCCATCAACTCTCCTAGATAAGAGAAACTCGACCCATCAAGTGTAGCTCTAGGTGACTCTAATAGTTCTCTCAAAGGTCAGGATCAATCCGATACAATATATCACTAATGATCCACATACAATCTGAATCAGGTCGTCTTTCTCAATAAACTAAAAATCAATTAACCTCGTTATAATCAACAAAAATAACTTGTTCATATAAAATAGCATTAATATGTTTCTTTTGTGCCAATAACAAGGGAAATGAGGTAAGGTCTCAGGAGAGTCATCAAAAATGAAATTGTGGATAAGAGTTTTAAAAGAGTCATATGAGATGTATTGATGCCTTTTATATGTAATTTTATCCTCAATATTAAAAGTAGATCTAATACAAAAGTGAGATGATAGATCAACAACAAAGCATTTAATCCAAACCTTTGTAACACTTTAAATGGTCTAGCATTACATGCCTATAATTTCTAATTAGCTCCAAGCAAATACTGTTCATGTATAATCCCTATCATGATATAATCTCCAATATTAAATTTATTATGGCATCTATATACATCATCTTGAAGTTTGTATCGATCATTATTTGTTTTAATATTTTTAGTGATCTTAATATGCAATCCTGAATTCTAAGTGTATTGTGAAGATTTTGGGTTTCCAAAAGCACATAAATACAAGAAAATGATAATTTAAATTTCTTAGGAGTCCCAAGAATCCCTTTACATAATTTAGAGTCATTCAGGGTTTATATGAAGATCACTTGAAAATTAGACTTTCTTTCTAAGGTTTGATCAGTTTCTTTAACATTAGGATTAAATGAATTAAACAATTTAATTTATTATCAATTTAACAATTGATTTATTTATATTTGAAGATCAAGTGCACAGTCTAACAATGTATCATGATCCCCTAAATATTATAAAAGTCATATGTAATTTGACTTAACCTTTTAAAGAGTAGTTTCTTAGTGTAACTATTATCTCTTCATAAAAAATATTTTAATTTTGATATTATAGTATGAATTGTATCTGCTCTATCAAATTATGTTTGTTCTTAATACTTATAGTCATTTGTTCTTTAAATAAATTTAAAACTCTTTTCAAATCTCATCCTACCTTACATAAGAATTTCACAATCAATACTATTTAAGAACATGTGAAACATTTTCTCTAATTTATATAGGATGATGAATCTTCTTTTGATCACTCAAATACCTTTATATAGTTCATGTTTTACCTAATGTCTTCCATTTTATTATCCTTGATTAGGACATGTATAGTCAAGATCAAAATATAACATTCCATATATAAGATACTTAGTGATCTTAAGTCTAAGGATTACTTACACAACTGTCATATGAGCCTTTCCATAAATACAAATGATATTTTTATATGAAATTCTCATGCAGATCAGTTCCGTATACATGTAATTTGAGAAGCACTTAGATATTAATTCTAAGTGTCCCTCATACCTCAACTTATAAGAAAAATTGCTTTCTTTCATAAAGGAAATAATATACTATGTATCAGTCTCAATAACTCAAATTAATATTCATTGACGAGAAATATTTATGAACAAAGCTTTCATGTAATAGGAATATAATAATTATAACCACTTTATAATTTCCTTTGCAAATTATTTTTGTCCCAGGAACTTTATCTTTGCTGTAGATTTGTTATTTAAACATTAGCTTCATTAATCAAAGATGAGGAAAAGCCTTTATTAATTATAAATATATTTTGCATGAACATAGCCAGTGCAAAAAATAATCTAGCAATTGGATACAAAGTATATACACTAATAGAAGAGACATGTGAAGAAAATCTATAGGCTTCCCAAGTTTATAACCATGGACAACTTCAAATGGACTCATACCTATTAACCTATCGATCTAGTTATTATAGGTAAAATATCTATAGGAAAAAATAAGTCTCAGCCTTTATTAAGAGCACTCACTAGACTTTTTAAAAAATTACCTAAACTTCAGTTGACCACCTTAGTTTAGCCATCTATTTAGAGGTGGTAAGCATTAAAGAATTTTAACTTAGTACCAACAATACGCAAAATGGTCTTCCTAAAGTAACTTATAAACCACTAGGGGTGAGCAAAAAAACCGAAAAACTGAGAAAACTAGGAAAACAAATAACCCAAAAAACCAATCCAAACCGGAAAAAACCGAGCCAAACCGATTTGAACTGGTTTTTATCCTAAAAAATGAACCGAATTGAACCGAAACTGGTTGGTTTGAACTAGTTTTAGTTCAGTTTCGGGTTTTTTTGAAAAAAAATTGGTTTGGTTATTTAAAAAAAAACTAAACCGAACCGAAAATGATCACCCCTATAAACCACACATCACTATCTGAGAATATGGTTTTAGGGAGGCCATACAATTTGAAAATCTAATCAAATTAGAGTTGTGCAACTCTAAAGGCATTTTTTGTTTTAGTATAAGGAATGAAGTAGGCTATCTTGGAGAAATGATCACTAACCACAAATATAGAATCATGTTTTTTTAAGGTACATGGAACCTTAAGCCTATTCATTAGTGCCTTGTTGGGCTAAAAAAGAAAATAATACAGGATCCTTGCCGATCTGAAAATCAAATGGCCTTGTTAGGTTAAAATTCATTGGAGTTTTGATAGACATAACTTCATTGGGTTTTGCTGGTCTTAAAAAAGGAGTTTATAGGAACCTTGCATTAAAGTCAATTGCTCATGTACCTAATACCATATATTTTTGTATAGTGATCATGTTTCTACTAGGACAAGGATCTCCAAGATTTTTTTAGTGGGTACTTACTCTATCTTTAAAAGTTTTCTTTTATGATTTTTCTAATCAAATGAATCACCTAAGTACATATTTGGATCATTGATTGTATCTTGATTCCTTTGGTTTTACAATGACTCTATTATTATCATAGTACAGGGCTATTGGATTAACATTACTAGGAACCACCCCTAGTTCAATGATGAACTTCTTGATCCAAATAATCTATTTTGCCACCTTAAACATAAAGATATATTCAACTTTAATTGTTAAATATAATGTGGTGTCTTGTTTATGACTCTTCTAACTCACATCACCACCATTTAGAGTAAAACATTAACCTGATTGAGATTTGCTATCATTAATATCTAATTAAAAACTAGCATATGAATAACTATAAAGTACAAATTCATCTTGCTCATAGACCAAAAAGATATTTTTAGTTTTTCTTAAGTATTTAAGAATGTTTTTAACAATTATCTAGTGCCTCTAACTTAGATTAGATTAATATCTAGTCATTACACTCAGATTAGATTGGTATCAACTTGTTACAAACTAAAATAAAAAAAAATATTATTTCTTTTCAATAATATATCATCTATATATAATATTAGAAAAATGATTCCACTCTCACTAACCCTTTTATAAACACAAGGATCATCCATATATTTTATGAAACCAAATTGTTTGATTATCTCATCATAATTGATATTCGAACTCCTTGAAACTTACTTAAGTCTATAAATGAATTTTTACAGCTTATATACTTTGTTGCAAAATTCCTTAGATTTAAACTCTTTAGGTTGTGTCATTTACATATCTTCGTGAAGATTTCCATTCAGGAATTCAGTTTTGACATCCATTTGTCAAATCTCATAATCATGGTATGCAACTGTAACAACAAAAATCCTTATATGCTTGTACATCTTCATCTATACTGGTCATTCTCTTAAAGATCCATTTATATTTTATGGGTTTTTTTTCCTTTAAGTGGATCAACCAAAGTCCATCCCACACATATGGAATCCATCTCAAATTTCATAACCTTAAGCCATTTTGTAGAATCAATATTATGAGAAGTCTATATCTCATTGGTGCATAACGTATCCACCTTTTTCATGTAGTTAGTAAGCTTATAAAGTATGAGCAACTTATCATTTTTAGCTTTCATAAGAAGTCCATATCTTATTGGTGCATGACGTGTCCTACTAGATCTATGGAGTTCTTTTGTTTCTTAAACTTTAAGTTGAACATCGAATGTTATAGCAATATTGAGCTCAAGTTCCAATTGAATGTTATTTTATAGTTCTTGAACTTCTATAAGTTATATTTTCCTGTCATTACTCCTTTCAAGAATAAATTATTTCTCTAAGAAGGTCGTGTGTTTTAAAACAAACATCTTTTTCTCAAAATGATCGTAAAAATAATATCCAATAGATTCTTTTGGATATTCAACAAACTTACATTTATTTGACTTAACTCCTAGCTTTTTAGATATAATGCACTTCATTAAAACATCACATCCTTAAATGTTTACGTATGATAAGTTTGGTTTTCCATCTTTTCATATTTTATATAGAGTCTTATCAATATATTTTGTTAGAACTCTATTTAAAAGGGAAGTAGCAATTTGTAGAGCATAGCACTAGAAAAAATATGGAAGGTCTACATATTACGGACCACACCATATCCAATAAAGTGCAATTTCTCATTTTAGAGACTCCATTATGTTATGATGTTATAAGAGGTGCTCATTATGAGAGAATCACATTATTTTTTAGATAATCTTGAAAATCTTGACTTAGGTATTCACCATCTCGATCAAATCGAAATATCATAATACTCTTTCCAATTTGTTTCTTAACTTCACTACTGAATTCTTTGAACATTTCAAATGATTCATACTTGTGTTTTATCAAATAAACATAAACATATCTAGAATGGTCCCCATACATATATAAGTGTCAAACCTAACAATTCTTTAGACCTTTCACTCTTTCCAGTAAATAGTGTTTTGGTCATCATATATAATAAAAAATTTCATGCGATTCATAATTAAAACCATCAAAATATTATTCTTTATATAATTTAGTGATTCTTGTTTCATTAATATGACCTAGTTTACAATACCATAAATATGATGAATATTGATTATCTATTCTATTTTTTTTTAATGTTTATATTAAACAAGGACATTTCTAAATTAAGTATATACAAATAATTTGTATAAATTTAGATCTATAATAAACATCATTATTATAAATAAATAGAAACATGTACCTTCAATAATAATTTTAAATCCATTCAATGCTAAGTAAGAACAGATATGATGTTTTTTGAAAGTACTAGAACAAAATAAAAAGTATTAAGATCTAGTATCATTCTACTTGGAAAAGTTAATGCAACAACTATTGCTCTATTATCAATACATAGGTTTACTTTATCTTTATTCAATCATAAACACACCCGAAGCAAAAGCTTCAATAAACTTCTTAGCTTTCACGGTTGCAAGATAATATTTGCATTTCCTTCAATAGTAGCTTTTCTTACCACAAAGATGACAAGTAGCCTTGTCTTTATTTATGCTCCAAGTAGGCTTTTATGCTTTTAATACAAGGACTGCAAGACCAAGTGAACACTTAACCCATGGTTCATGAAAAAGCCTAATTTATCTAATTTCTCAAAATAATTAATCATTATTAAAACATGGGTGTTCACTAAGGGAACCTCTGTCATTTTATAGTGGTACAATTCCTTAAACATCTCATATATCTCACTCCTACTAGTTGCATCAAACATCTATTTGAGATGCAAAATTATAGTATGAATATTTATATTCTCATACTGCCTTCATAGTTCAAGTGACATACTAGCCAATATTACACATGTATTATGTTCATCATTATCAATATGACATTGATATTCATTTCTAACTTCTTTATAAGCATTCTCAACAGAGGCTCGAGGAATTGGGTTTTCAAGAACATATAACCATTTTTTATTTCATGAGAACAATTCTCACATTGTGGTGCACATCCAAGAATTTTAAATCCAAGAAGTTTGGTTTGGTCTAATCAATTTGTTAGCGCATTAAGTATACTATGTAGGGATATGTTGTTACTCATTTTTTTTATCTGCCATTCTATTCATGTAAAGATAATGCATATTAGTTTCATCTATTCATATTTAAAACCAAAATTAGATAAGATCTTTAATCATAATTTGGTCTACCAATTTTATTTTTTTTGTAAATTAATAGTCCTCCCTATTAATTTAAAAAATCTCGCATAGATCTTCTAGTGGGCTAGGATTCAATTTAATTTATTTTACCGTGAGTGCTTAACAAATCAAAATAAGTTAAATTAGACAAATAACATAATTTATCAATCACATCGTTGTATGACTCCCAGATCAGTAGGGTAACAATTCTTTGTTAAAACATATCATATATGTTTTGCCTATATATTGTCTCTAATCTTATATAGTCATGAGTGGTTCATCCAAATCATATAGGTTTAGTTATGTAAGAATTAACTCTATAGCATTAAACATATTCAATTAACGATATCTTTAAGTGATTCAACAAGTTATTCATAAATAGAATTCTAGTTTTATGCATATAAAATTAAAAGGCAACAAATCATGTTCTCAATAAGCACTTAATATTAACGAGAGATTTTTTTATTTTAATAAGGTCTCATTTTATGATGAAATTGATATGTTATACATAACAATTATATATAAAAACAAAAATCACCCTTAGCATATCATTCTAATTAGATGATTATGAACATATCTAAACTAATTTCATCAGGTTATTGAATTGTAATATTTTTAAATTAAATAACATTTATATAATTGAATAATAAACCTTGAGTTACCATTAAAGGAGTATTATATGAGAGAAGAATTTCATAACAAAAAAAAAAAATAAGGCACAGGCCTTATATAATATTATAACCATTCAACCAATAAAAAACACAATTACATTGGTCTTTTAAAATCTACAATCATCCATCATGCATGAAAAATACATTAATATGCATAGTTAAATATTTTCATGCTACAATTCTAATTATTGTCTATATATGCAATTTTAAAATATATTTTTAACACTTAGAAATATTAAATCAAATCCAATTTGATAATTTCTCAAATGTAATAAATTTCATTTCATACATATTTTCTTTGAAAAATGGCATTTCAAAATTTAATAAGAAATATTAATCATATAAAAAATTCTTATTAACACCCTAAATTATTTTAGGATCAATTAAATAAAATTTTACAATTTCAAAAACTCTTTTGATAACCACTTTTCTAAAGTGGTTTAATTAAAACAAAAGTGAATTAAACACTTTAATTCAATCCTAAACTAATTAGAAAAATTAATTATATAATTAACTTAATTTAGGTTTTAATTTTAAAATATAAAATCAATATTTTATATATGGAGGGCAAAATTATAATTCTACCATAAATTCCCCAAACTGTGATTAGGTATAAAGTATAGGGGTAAAACAAGTAACTTAGACACTAAAAACCCTAAATATATTGCTAGGGCATAACCATAATTCTACTTATGCTTTTCTTTTTCTTCTTCTTCCTACTACCAATATTAGGCTCAATACCCCTTAATGGCAGTTGTAGTAGTGGCAACCAACGATGTCACTACTTACCAGTAGCATTAGGGCCCCTCGCACTGCATAGTCACAAGCGCAAGGCTACTAACTCACACTGAGCTTCCAACTGCTCTAGTAATGTTTTGCGTTGTTTGGGCGAAACAACAGTCATGAACAGTCATGGGCTGCTGCCTTTGTTGTTGGTGGTGCACTAATTGTAGCCACAAAGTCCACATAGCATTTATAAGCATATTGTCGGCGGTTGTGTAACCACCAAACACAATTTTGATAGACTTTAGCCAAATCTATAAATCTAGCAAGATCTGATCAGAATAATAACCAGGCATTGTTTTTCAAAAATTGATATGAAAATTACTTCTGAAAAAATAATTTTTTCCATATAAAATTAGTTCATAATTAATGCCAATTATAATAAAAATATGCAATCAACAACCCTAATTGTTTGATGATGACTTTGACACCACTGTTGGATTTTCTAAAAGCACATAAATGTAAGAAAAAAAGTATTAATTTTTTTTTGAGTCCTAAAAATCCTGTTAGACATTCTAGAGTCGTTAAAGGTTTTATAAAGCAATCAACAAATTGCTAATGTGTTTTATAAAAATACTGATAAAGTTATCTATGGATAACTTTTTCTATTCTATCTGAACTTATCTCTTAAATACTTTAAACTAATCAGATAATTACAGAGAAGATAATGCTAACTAATCTTGATAAACTTTTATCTTAGTCAAATTATCTTTTTATCAACTTTGAAAAGATCTTCACTAATCTAAGCCAACAAAATAACATTTACAATATGGTTCTCTATATACAAACTATCACAAGTATTTTTCTACAAACCTTTTTTTAGAATTTGCATCATCACTACATCTTTATGATGAAACTTTTTATTTTTATATTTCCTAAATTGACATCTAATTTTTCCTTCACTAATATTTTTTGAATTAAAAATTATAAAATTAATAAAACCCTTAACCTTTTAAAGATAATCTTCCTTATGTAATCCTTCAAATGAATCGTAGTATATCAAATAACGATCATGTATTACTTATGAAACCTACATAGAATATTAATGACAATATTTATTAATAATATAACCATCAATTTAAAATTCAACTTTTTTTATTACAAATGAATTCACAATTTAATAACCAATTATTATTTCTACACAAAATCAATGTTGCATTAAAATGAGAACTAAACAATCATACTAATAATAAATAATTTGTCACCAATTAATTATGTATCATTTTTTTCAATTCAAACTTATTCAATCTAAATTAATACCTTTTAATTATTATCAATTCCATAAAAAAAATAATTTTCTCCCAATTTCCTTAAATTTCTAACTCATCAAAAAGATTGACAAAATTTGATTGGTACCCATTAAATAACCCATCATTTCTTCCATTATAACAAATTTAAGTTACAAAATCAAACTCAATTTCATCAAATTACAAACAAATTCAATTTTTTTCAAATCTCGAACAAACCCCTACAGGCCATACATTAATACAATAAAATTCAATAAATTAACCTAAAACATATATGGGTTACATAAAGAAAATGGGTAGGTTTACTTGCTTGGTGTAGCAAATCTTTAGAAAACATTTAACCAAGCCAGGGATGCTGACACTCCTGAGGGTTGGGGTGGTTGGATTTTTGAGGATGAGAGTTGGATTTGTGATAAAAATGGAGGGGAATTGTTGTTTCTACTATGAAGAAAGTAGAAGAAGAAATGGGAGGGTTGTTGTTGGTTATAACACTTTTAAAGTTAGGTATGAAATTTTCGATAAAAAAATGAAGATAGAATATTTCCATCAATATTTATGTTAGAATATAATCACATGTCATATTTTTGATAGAATTGCTGACAATTTTTTATTTTTATTTTTATTCCTTTGACAATTACGTTTGGAATTATTAATAGCACAAATTTCATTGCTAACATAGTCGGTAATTTTTGATAGAAATTACTCATCATTATTTTTATTTGACATTTCATAGCTATTTATCAATTCTCATCGGTAATTTCATTGTTGTTTGCCAATTTATTAGGAGTGTTTGCTATAAAGCTTAATTGAAAAATTGAAATTCATGAAGCTAATAAATATGTAGTTGAATATAGGTTATAATAGCTTCCTAGTTCCCTCATATTCCTCACTAGCTTACAAAATATGATCAACATAAATGGTTGGATAATTGAAGGGTGGGAAAGAGAAAGGAGAACTTTTACAAGTTACTTTATGTTTTGGCCATTGATGATGTTAATTGGCAATAGCTTTTCTAGAACATGTTGCTTTGTCCGAATTCTGAAAAAGAAGAGTATGCAATTAATGTGGGATACTCGTTTTAAAGATAAAAAAAAAAAAATCATACAGAATAAAGTATAACCTTTAAATCCTTTCCCGTGCTTGAACACCTTCTTCAAGAAAAGGAAAGATGCATGTAAGCAGAAATTGAAAGAAACACTTGCAACAAGTCGGTGGAGGACCACAAAATTATTAGCTGGAGAATAATAAAGATTACTGCACTTTATGTCGTGGTCCAACAATTCTCAAGTCATAAGCGTTGCTAATTATCACCATCTTTGATGCTTAGAGGTTTTCGTGTTTCAGGCTTACATCCTCTAAACTTCAACTTTAATTATGGAAAAATGGGTGATTTATTTGAAAATGAATATTAACATAATCTAGTACTTTATGCTTCTTTTTCAATCTATATACAAAAGATGCCAAGATTGATTTCTAAAACGAGAGAGAGAGAGAGAGAGAGAGAGAGAGAGAGAGAGAGAGAGAGAGAGAGAGAGAGCGAGAGGGAGGGAGCAAAGATTGGCTTAATAATCACCCTGTTACATTTCAGACACATAAATTC
>Ga0325403_1000183_pt1 | contig 37323 bp, 24 predicted proteins | sample PopdelMetagenome_19_FD_205665 | JGI IMG/M metagenome (GOLD analysis project Ga0325403, IMG submission 205665) | Populus deltoides microbial communities from Bellville, Georgia, United States - Xylem-PdKOR-R4 | ecosystem: Host-associated > Plants > Phyllosphere > Stem > Wood/Secondary xylem... | reverse complement strand
GGGATTTAGTTGAGAGTACAACCTTGTAAAGCATGATTTGGTGAGGATTGATGCGTTGAGGCAAGGAAAATTAGGTGTTTTAGATACTTTGATGTGCATGAGAATCAAAGTGAATGATAAGTATGTTGTTGTTATGTTAGATTTGGGTGCTACATATATTTTTATTGCTAACAGATTGTTGAAGGAGCTTGACTTGTGGTTGAGTAATAATCGCACTACCATGAAGGCGGTGTTTAAAAGTGTGGTAGCGGTTATTTTTTAAAGTATTTTTCGCTTGAAAATGTATTAAAATAAATTTTTTTATTTTAAAAAAATTTATTTTTGACATCAGTATATCAAAATAATCTGAAAACACAAAAAATATTAATTTGAAGTAAGAAAAAAATTCAATTTTTTTCAAAAACACTTTTAAAACACAAAAACAAATAGTCCCAAAAACAGCAAAAACACTTTTAAAACACAAAAACAAATAGTCCCAAAAACAGTGAATGTCAAGGCACAAAAGATGCATGGCTTAGCTTACAACGTGTTTGTTTTTTTTTTTTTGGACCAATGAAAGGGAAACAAAACTTTTTGATGGTGAATTTGGATGACTTCAACATCATCATTGGCATGCATTACTCAAAGAAAGTAAATGTTGCTCTAATATCAAGGTCATTGATCACTAGCGACAACACCATCTCATCCTCTATACTGCTTGCTACTAATACAGTTGGTTGAGTTGAGAAAATAGTTGGAAGATTTGAGTTTTTGGCAAGGATTGCCAAGGAAGATGGATACAAAACTCTGAATGTCATATATAAACCTTTATGTGTGTGTTATGCTCGTAATTTTGTGTTCATCTCCCTCACTTTTATTCCAATGAATGGCCTACCCAATGTGGGTCATGTTGAAGTTCAGTATCAACTAGGATTTAGGCTAATAGGATTTAGAGTTTGTAAGAGTTTTAATATTAGCTAAATGAGGAATCCTAGTTAATGTAGGAATCATTAATAAAGAAGGATTTATAATAGACTAGTTTATTAGAATCCTTGTTTAATTAAAATGATAGATTCCTTATTAGATTATGATTTTCTTTGAATAGTTTAATTCCTTGATTATCTAGAACTTGAGGCCTATAAATCAAACCAAGGAGCTGATAATGTGAGAAAGGTTCGTCTACAAAAACTACGTGGTGACTTGGAAAAGTTATATATGCTTAAACAAGATAATATTTCAGAATATGTTGCAAGAGTATTAGCCATATACAATCAAATGAAGAGATATAGGAAGAAGATGAAAAAGACATGTGTCGTAGAGAAGATTTTATGCTCGCTACAAAAGAAATTCCATTATGTGGTGGTCGCGATAGAGGAGTCGTAAAAATATGGATTTTCTTTCAATACAAGCTCTCATGGGAAAATTATAGGTTTATGAGGAAAGTGTCAATGAGATTCAAGAGGATATGGGTGCACAAATATTTTTTTCAAAGTAAGATGGTTTTGGATATTCCTGAGGATGAGGAAAAGGACGATTTGGAAGAGACAACCTCAACAAATCAAATAGTCGACCGAATGAAGGGAACCGATCAACCAGTTTAACTAGCAGTAGCAATACGATATCCAGATTTGACAACAAGTTTGACAAATCAAAAGTTAAATGCTATAATTATCAAAATACAAGTCATTATGCAAGGGATTGCTGGAGTCCAACCAAGAGGGTTGAGGAGAATGCAAATCTTATAATAGAAGAAGAGAAGGAAGTCACTCTACTACCAGTGCATAATGAGAGAATGCAAGACAAAGAGAACATGTGGTACCTAGACAACGGAGCCAGTAATCACATGTGTGGAAACAAAGACAAGTTCATGGAGCTTGATGAAGATGTAGATTGTGCTATCTACTTGTAAAATAGATGTCCTACTAAAAGCTTGAATAACATAACTCCACAAGAAGCATGAAATAGAAGAAAACCAAGTGTCTATCACTTGGAAGTTTTTTGTAGCATTAATTATGTGCATGTAAATGATCAAGTAAGAACTAAGCTAGATGAAAAAAGTAAAAAGATGATCTTTGTGGGCTATGACCAAAAGTCCAAAGAATATAAACTTTACAACCCTAATGAAGGAAAAATGGTAGTTAGTAGAGATGTTAAGTTCAATGAAGAAGGAGCATGGGATTGGAAGTTAAATGATAGCGAGAAATATGACTCCTTACTGATTCTTGATGAAGAGGAGGAAATATATGAATATTATCAAGAACCTATAGTCACTTCTCCACAAACACAAATACCAATGAACTCAACTTCTTCTTCTTGTATTGAAAGCTCAAGTAGTGGCACTCCATCAAGTCCACCAAGAAAGATGAGGAGCCTTGATGACTTATATGAGGTAACTAATCATATTGATAATGATGTAGCACTATATTTTCACCTTGTTACATATGATTTCTATAGTGTTTGAAGAAGCAATAAAAGATGAAAAGTTGAGAATTGCTATGAATGAGGAGATTGCATCAATTGAAAAAAAATAACACATGAAAATTGTTTCCTAGACCAAAAGAAAAGAATCCAATAGGTGCTAAGTGGATCTACAAAGAAAAAAAATGTCAAAAGAGAAAAATAGAGGTACAGGGCAAGATTGGAAGAAAAAAGTTATAATAAAAAACAAGGAATTAATTACAATGAAGTTTTTGCTTTAATTGATAACATTTAACGTAAGCTACAAGAAATTGAAGACGTGTAAGCCCAAAAGTTAATCTCATTTGGAAAAGTCAATAATTCGGTTTAAGATTTAGAAAAACAAATGAGGTTTGGAAAAATAAAATTAAGATTAAGTGCAATGGTGAAATTACCTTCATCAATTTTTTGTAATGATGGACTACGAACAACATCAACACTATTAAGGCAGGACATTGTGAAGATAAGAAAAAGATGAAAGAATGATGACAATTGATATTGAGGGGGAGTGTTGAAGTTACATATCAACTAGGATTTAGGCTAATAGGATTTAGAGTTTGTAAGAATTATAATATTAGTTAAATGAGGAATCCTAGTTAATGTAGGAATCCTTGATGAAGAAGGATTTATAATAGACTAGTTTATTAGAATCCTTGTTTAATTAGAATGTTAGATTCTTTATTAGATTTGATTTCCTTTGAATAATTTAATTCCTTAATTATTTAGAATTTAAGATCTATAAATAGGCTTGTAATCTTAAATATTATCCAAAAGTATAAAGAAAAATAAAAAAAAAACTATAAAAATATATCTTATAAAAAAACTCTTAATACAATATCATTCCTTTTATTTTTATAATTTAACTGTCACATCTTTCTTTTTTTCAATAAATCATTAATATCTTCTTCGGTCCTTTCAACATCAAGTGATTTGAGTTGTTAATCATGATTCTCTAACATGAATAATGACTTTGACTTATCAGTGATCCTAAGGAACCAAACAGAGTTCGACCCCTTGTGAATTGTTCCTTTATATATCGAGTTGTTTTGGGACCGTGGGAGTCCCTGCTGGGAGGTATCTTGCGATTGCTTGTTTGGGTAGCTCCTCTCTAAATGCCATGTTTCTTGTGTTTAAATTTATATGTTTAATTGTTTTTTTCCCAGTCGCTTGGTCCTTTATTCCACGGGTTGCTTAGACAGGAAATGAGTATTTGTCCATGTAAGGTGAGATGATATTATTTCCTATTTTTTGTATCCCAGATTATGTCCCCGACAAAATATATTTCACGTCTTTGTGGACCCCTTTTTTGTGTATAGTGTGATCAAACTGTAAATGGACATAAGCCTGGAAGTTCTCATCATGGTTCTTGAGGAATGGACGGTGTAAACTTTTCATGCTAGAGAACCTTATCTTTTAACGGGTGCTTCCCAGGAAAGTTCACTAACTAGAGAGAAAAAGGACTGGCTAGTTTTTCGCAAGGCATCGTCACTGCTGACATTACATCACTAGATGCAAGTCTCTATCCTTGCTGCAAATTGGGACTCATATGACCGGAGGAGACTTGCTGGTAGAGCAGTATTCAATGATCTATCGATAATGTTGTTTTATTGACCCCACTAATGAGAGTGACAGTACTGAATATGTCATGGATAGTGCTACCTCTTAGTGGGAAGCGGTACTTGAAAGCTCAACTAGTGCTTTTCTTTTAACACGTCCTACTTCAAGTGTTACACGGCCTTCTTGGATCAATAAGCAGGTAGAGTGAAGATGGAAGGAAGCATGAGAGCTTTAGGCTTACAAGGCTTGAGGAGAATCCCATTCTTGAGGTGGCGGAGCAGAAATTCAAGCACTGGGTCTGCAGTTAAACTTGTTAGTGTGAAAATTAGACGACTGCCTTTTTGTCGCCACGGTGGATCATCATTCTTAATGCAGCTATTTTGGAAGTTCAGGACTCAATGGAAGCAAGCTTTTGGGTGGCAAAGGAGCAGCGCACAGTGCAGCTATGATCTTTATAGCTACTCTCTGAACTTCGATGATGGTCTCTGCCATGAGTCTTGAGCAACTCCAACGGTATGTTTCTGAATAAAACCTCCCCTTCAGCAATATGTCACTTCATGGCTCGCAGTCGCTTCAGAAGCCTTCTGGGGCATATGGACAAGGTTTCTTTGAAGTTATTGGGGGTATGATCCTTTCTGCGACGGCTTTTATCATTGTTTTACTCATGCTACTTGCTTGTTGAAACCTGTATCAGGACAGATTGTAGAGTCTTCTTGAGTTGAGCCATGTTTCTTCATCCTCCCCCCCAGATAAAAACTATCTTTTTAAGTGCTAGTAGTACTAATTATGCTGCCTTTTACTTGATGTTTGTTTTGGTTGCTAAGAAGCAAGGGGAAAGATAAACCTAACGTTATCTGGGGATCGAAGCAATCTTACAATCAAGCCTAAATATTTCCCAGGATTTGAATGATATATAATTGTAGTGTCCTGAATTTGTTGCCTCGAGTTTTTGTGGAGGCTTCAATCCTTATGGGACAAATGTCTCTAGAGATAGAGATGAGAAGAAAAAAGCGACCATGTCCTCCATCAGCTGCTAATATTGGTTTAAACCTGTTTTTTCCCCTGTATTTTATCAATAATGCTTCGTTTCTATCCCTATAGTTTAAAGCTTCTCAGTGTTATCCCTCAGGTTGGTTTTTCAAAGTATTTTTAAAATATAAAAATAAAAACAAGTAATTCTTTTGACTGAGATATGCTAAGAAAAGGATATCCTTTTCAGTGAGATTTTCAAAGGGCAAAAGATGGTAGAGCGAATAAGTGGTAGGGTCACCTTTGCTTGTACCTTTCTGTATAAAAACACACACACAACCATATATCATGCATTAATCCACTACTTAAAAGACAAGGAGGTCCTCCCTCGGATTCTCCTCCACCCTTGCCTGAGGCAGACTGATAGCCACCTGACGCCTAGGCGGCACCAGTGCGCCTGGTGCTTGGATTTTGATAAAGATCTGATTGGCTATGACAGCCCTAACACCGCGTGGTGTAATGACTGCACAAGAGTCAGGTTTTTATTCTCATTGTTATTATAATATTATTATTTATAATAAAAATATTAATATTTATATCATAACAGATAATATTTTTAGTATTTACACTATTAATTATAAATAAAATTATAATATTTATAGCACAAATAATACTATTTTTATATGAATATTTTAAATTTTAATAAAAATAATAATATTTTTAACGCAAATACTATTCTTTATAATAAAATAATAATATTTGTAACACCAATTATACTAGTAATAATTTTAATTATAATAAAAATTAAAATATTTATAACACAAATAATACTATTTTTGTTTATAATAAAATTAAAATATTTAAAATCCTTTATCAAGCCCAAATAAAATTGGGTCACGCAAGACTCATTGAGCTGGGGTTATGACGCCGGACCCCAGATAATCGGGCCCTTTGCCACGACTCAAGCATGCTGGCTCCCTCCAAGCCACACCATTGCCACATGGCAGTTGGGACTGTACGTTGGGCAAGCGCAGCTAGGTATCTGCTTCCCATTGTTGTTATAATATTATTACTTATAATAAAAATAGTATTATTTGTGTTATAATTATTATTATTTTTTATTATAATTAAAAGTATTAATATTAAAAATTATATTATTTGTGTTATAATTATTTTTATTTTTATTATAATTAAAAGTTTGGACGCGTCCACGCCCACACCTCAAGTTGGGTTTGGACGCGTCTACGCCCAACCACAAATGTATTAATATAATATTGTGTGTTATAAATATTATTTTTTTCTCTTATAATTCAAAGTGTTCATATCAAAAATATTATTATTTGAGTTATAAATATTATTATTTTTATTATAACTCAAAGTATTGATATAAAAAATATTATTATTTGTGTTGTAAGCATTCTTGAAATTCTTAATATAATTATTTGTGTTATAAATATTATTAGTTTTATTATAATTAATATTATTAATAAAATAATTAATAAATTTCAAAAAAATATTATTATTAATATTAAAAATATATTATTTTTTATATAATAAATTTTTACAGTAGTTTTTATAAAAATAAAAAGTGAGTCCATTGCTTAGCGCGGGTATCCAACTAGTTTCATTCTAAAACAAAATAAAAAGCAATCTTGAAAGGTAACTTGAAAATATATGATAATCAATACATTTTTTTTTTAATTTATGTGAAAGTTAAGAGAGACTAAAACCTTAAAATGGAGGAAGTAAAAGAATAAACAATAATAATAATAATAAAAAACTCTAAGATGATAAATAGACCATCGAGACCTAGTTAATTCAAGGATTCATGTGTATTTTTAAAACTTTTTCTTTTTGAGTTCCTTTACTTTTCCTTTTATATTAAATGGATCACTCTATTTATACTATGTTACTTCATACATCTGTGTGCCACTTCTTTTTGGTTAAAATACCAAGTTAAATGCTTGACAACCCACGACCCAATAATTCTTTTATTTTAATTTTTTATAGTTTAAAGTGAAAGTTAAATAATTAAAATAAAGTAAATTAAATAAGAAAAAAACCCTCAAGGAACCTAATTAATTATAGTAAATTAATTCTTTCGTGTTTATTTTCCATTTGCTTATTTCTTTAATTACATAAATTTATAAATGGAAGAGTTATTTTAAGAAAAACGTTATGAACTCATGATTTCATGAAGAAAGGATCCTTACATAAACAAAATAATAAAAAAAAATAGCAATAAAAAGAATTGCATGTATATGTGGCCAAAATGAGAGTAATAACCCTTCTATCACCCAAGTCATTGGTAGAACTATCATTATTCAACTAAGAAACACCCCTTCTATAACTCTATTTCTTTGAAATCAAATGTTTACATCTCATATTCTTTATTGATGTAAAAAAAAAGTCATAAATGGGTTTGTTAGGGTTCTAACAAACCAAAACTAAGCTTGTTTTACCATATAATCAAATGTTTTGGATTTAGGTGGTTTTGTAACAAACTTGAAGGCTAATGTGAGGTGTTTCTAGCCATTTGATCTTGAGAGAATGGAAAAGCATTTTGATCTTTTATTATTGGCTCATGATTTTTAGAAAAATTTATGATATGTTAAGAATGATGTTTCACCAAGCAACTCCTTAGGAGATGTCCAAATAACCATAAACTTAAACAAATGACTTAACCATCAAATCTTTGTTGTGCAAAAGCTACACGAAACAAAAGTTATGAAGTTTTGATTTATGAAAACTTTGTATATTAGGGACTGTTGAATGTGTGGACGCTTTCTGACCTATTTGTTAGGTCTTTGGTCTAGTGTGGTGCCAGCATCCTCTTCACTTATTGGTTTGTTCATTTCCACATCTTTGATGACATCTATAACCTCTTTACCTGGCCTTTCGTTGTCTTTCTAGTTCTTGAGGTGTAAAACACCTGCCACTTCGAGTTAATTCATCAATTTTGGTTTGCAACATAGGAGAAGGATTTTAAATTTTGGGAGAATTTTTGTAATTACGAGGCAGTGCATTATAGTTCCTATTATGGGTAAAGGCAGGCCTTATCAGAACAAGCTTTAGCGAATCGCTTAGAGTATGCTGGATCCTACACACTTCTGCTTTCTTCCCTTGGAAACTTATCATGCCCATAACATCATCCTCTTTCTCATTCTCTATCTGTAAAAAACCACAAGTCATCAATTGTATCCGTTATAGTGAAACTCCTCATAGTCCTCAATGTTGTGTCCCATTGCTTCGTGAAACCTATAAAAATCATCATCCTTTATTGAACCTAATTCATTTTTCGTGGCAAATACCCGACTTACACCAACATGTCATATAACTTATCCATGGTTACCCTCAAAATCTGCTCCTTCTTTCCTCCATTCTCCACAACATTTACTACCTCCACTACTGGAAGCATGATTAGGCAAATAGTTGGAATTGATGTTGAGTGTATCTTCAAAAGTTATCCATGTTGTTTTTTACTTGGTTTTTTGATGGGTTGGTGGGTCGATTTACTAGGAAAGGCTTGACAAAGTTGATATTGGGTATTTTAGAAGACGAGGCTTAGTAACTTTGGTTGTGATAGCTTTAAGCTTAGAAATCCTTTTTACCCTTATACCCTCTTTCTATATTGCTTACCTCGGCATTCTTCTTCCCCCTAATAAACTCTTTCTTCTCAGTAGGTTTCAATATTCTATCGGCTCTTATTCCTTGTTTTTTTCTCTCAGCAATAACCACAACATCATAAAAATATTGGATAGAGTTGCCCATCAGGTACTCATAGTATAGAGACTTGAAAGTATTGATGAATAGATTCATCATCTCTTTCTCTAACAAAGACGGTTGTATATGCATTGCCTTGTTTTTTCATATATAAGCATGCTCCCTTATTATTTCCTTGTTTCTCTTCTCCATCACCATAACACTCATGTGGTTCAGAGCGATGTCAATATTGAATTTCTATTGCCTTAAAAATGCATCAGCAAAATCACTCCATTTCTTAACCCTTGTATTATCTAACGTCATATACCAGTTTAATGCGGAACCAGTCAAGTTGTCTTGAAAGAAATGGATGAGCAATTTGTCATTATGTATGACCTCCACCATTTTGTTGCAACATGACCTCAAGTGTGTATTAAGGCATTCCAATCCCTACTACTTCACAAATTATAAAACTTTAAATTCCTTGGGTACTAGGCATATCTCAGCTGCTCTAACTGGGTCATGGACATCATATCCCTCAACAACTCTCAACCTTTCCTCTCAAGTAGCCTACTTATCTTGTTTAGGATGACTAAAGGATTTAACCTCGTGGGGTTCCCCTATAATTAGATCTATTATGGTCGACACTTGAGCAGGCATAATTAGACGAGTCATTAGAATGCTTGTTGTTCCTTGTGGTCTAGTAGTGGGATTTCCTTTCAAGTTTTGTGGGTCAATGATAATCAGAGATGTGGCGGTGGTAGCAAAATTGGTTGTTGATTGGATGTCCCTTCCTCAGACTGTGCTCTTAGGAGTTGCTCGAGTAAGCTAGTCACCCAAGACATATTATTCTTAACATCACCAACTCTTTTTGGTAATGGGCCTCAAAGTGAGCCATTTCTTTGTTTTCCATCCTTTTGCGAAGCCTAGTATTGTAAACTTTAGCAGGGATACCTTATTTTGAATATCTATTATGCACATTCAAAAATTCATAAGAACAAGTGCATATGAATGTATAATTATGGATGATGATACATGTTGGATATGAGTTAGCCAAATCTCTGGGCTGATATATGGACATCATTTGGGTAAGGTTTTCGATCATTTCATAGTTGTTGAGGCAAGTTTGATATGATGCAATACTTAATAAATTTAGACTCATCAAAACAAGATGATGCTTAGAAGATTGGGTCTGAGCCTTTTTCATTAATGTTCAATGAAAGCTTTTACATTTGAAAACTAATTTATTCATCGTTGTTTATAGGGGGAAAGGCAAAACCCTTTCGTACATCTCTAAGAAAAGTATCAATTTTAGCTATACTTTGTTAATATCAGTGAAGATCTTTCCCAACTTGTCGAGCATTGAGGCAAATTCTTCAGGTGTAGATAGAAGCTCGATCAATTTGTTCATCCATGTTACTCATCTTTTCTGAGAGCAACATGCTGCTCCTATTCAGTTGATTATTATTAGTATCAATCATCTGATTATGGTGCTCCAGCAGCCCGTTCTTCTCTTCCAAATGTTTTGCCCTAATTTTTTCATTGTTGAGCTCTCTCTTTAGCAGGTTGATCTCATCAATCTTGAAATTCTTGACAACTTTTCCTTTGGCTTTTGCTTCAGCCAGCTTACTCTTAAGCATCACATGTTCCTTGTATAACTAATCATATTATTCAATCAGGCTTTCCAATTTAGCTTAGATCCTTTACCCGTTCTTCTATTCTAAATGTTTTGCCCTAATTTTTTCATTATTGAGCTCTCTCTTTAGCAGGTTGATCTCATTAGTCTTGAAATTCCTGAAAACTTTTCCTCTGGCTTTTGCTTCAGCTAGCTTACTCTCGAGAATCACATGTTCCATATATAGCTGATCATATTGTTCAATCTGGCTTTCCAATTTAGCTTAGATCCCTGAAGACATATTAGTTCTTTTTTGGCAATCATTTGAAATTGGTTTGCATCCAACTTGCTCCCAATTCTCCTTGCTCTTTCTCAGCTTGGTTTCTAGCCACTTTTTCTCTCTTTCAGCTATTTCTCTAAAGACATGACTTTTGTCTTTTTCCATTAACTGTTGCTCCACAAACTTCCTTAATTTCTCTTCAGCGAAGAGTTGTTCCTCGAGGGAGATCCTGAGGACTTTACTAGTGCCCAATTCTACCTGGAGCTTTTCCAATTGTTCTCTTAGCTCTTCTTTGTTGTTAATCTTTTTTCTCTTGTTTAGTTTAGTGGCTTGCGAAGTTTCGGCTTCAAATCGGAGATTCATTGGGACAATCAGCAATGATAGATTTCTCCACCTTTAGTATTTTTCACTAGTAACTGGATCTCTTAAACCATTTGATTTCTTCTTAATCAATACCAGAAGCTTCCAGTCTTGTTTGATGCTTTCTACAAATTCCAAAGTAGATTGATCTTTGAATAACTTAGAGAATTATGATATTTTGATCGTCCTTGGCACATGTTATATGCCCCCAAGTTGTCTTGCAACCAAAGAGAACGTGTAACAAACATATTTGGTTATCCCAATCAAAGACATCCATTGTCTTTCTCCATAACTTATCAGATAATTTGTTGTTCTCATCCACTGAGCTTTCCACTCAACTTCTCATTGTAGGATTCCATGCAGTTTTGCTTTCCATTTTTCCTCACTCAGATCATTCTAATCTTCCTCTTTAACTATCAATAAATGGTTTTTTACTAAACCATTAATCGGGTCAAGCTAGTTGAGTCAATCCAGTTGAGTCAACCCGGTCAGGTAAACCCATCAGTCCTCAGGCCTTGTTTGGTTTGTTGTCATCTCTTTTAAGGTTTATTTGATTTAAGAGGGTGTTTGATAAACACATTTTAGGCTTGTTTTAGGTAGTTTTCATTTCAAGAATTTTTTTGCCAAATGTGGTCTTACAAAAATAAAATAAAAATATTAAAAAATATCTTTTTTACATGTTGCATACGGCCAAGTCTCTCAAAAAATTTTTAAAAATAATATCTTGTTTAAAAAATAAAATACGTGGTATGTTTTATTTTTTTTAAGTATGCATTTTGGATTTAATAATCAATTTATTGAATGCATGAGAATTTAGCCAATATTATAATAATCACTAAAATTTTAATTCATGAGAATTAATTGTTAATATTCTGGTATAAATATTGGACTTACAAGTGCGGTTGATATTCAATTATCAAGAATTAACCAAAAAATTATCAAAGTTATTCTAAATATTTATTAATTTTAATTGGAAGTATTTTTCACCACAACATACGAATTGTGAAAAACTCATTCATCTTCTAGGATAGGTGAACTCTGTCAGGGCACCTACATAGATCTATTCCATAAGAATTTGTTTTGGCACATAAGCCCATAATAAAATTCTAAATGCCCGGTTTATTCACACGAATAAATCTTCATCCTAAGTTATAGATAAACTATCAATTAGGAACTCATTAAAATCTTTAAATCACATTCAAAATCATGGGTGTACTAAGAGTACTAATACTTTTTCTAGCCATAACCATTTCTTTACCATAAAATCTCTAATAAAACCAATACATCCAAATTTTTAATGATTTTAAACCAAACATCTAGAAAGTTTTTATATTTTTGTTTTCTGTCATATGTTCTTATATTAATTAACCTACCAATTCACTTATCCATATGATTTTCAAAGCTACAACAGGTCACACATACCCCATAGCCCACGTGACCCTTTACGACCCCCTCTTATCAGCTTCCCAGAGTCCAAATTCAATCACCCCCCCACATCTTCTCTGTGTAAGAAATGGCAAGAAATTTGGTGTTCATGCTAGCTCTGACAAGCCTCTACATTGGCTTAGCAGGTGCAGATTGGAATATTTTGAACAAAAAAGTGACAAACAGGGCTGCCTCTGGCTTGAAGAGTTATTGTGAGAGTTGGAGGATCAATGTTGAGCAAAACAACATTAAGGGGTTTGAGGTAGTGCCACAAGAATGTGTAGATTTCATCAAACATTACATGACATCGTCTTAGTATACAGCAGACTCCGAGAGAGCGATTGAGGAAGTCAGGCTTTACCTAAGCAGCTGCTGTAGTTTGGAAGGTGATGGTAAAGATGCTTGGATTTTTTTATGTTGATGACACTTTTTTGTCCACCATACCCTACTTCAAAAAACATGGTTTTGGGTAAGTTGTTTAAGTTTACACTCGATCATATATTCCTTTGTTTGTTAATTTGGTAGCACATTTTCACTTGTCGTAGTCATCATTTTCAAATTTTGGTAAGGCTCCTCAGAATATATAGATCTGATGTGATCTTGGTTCTTCCTCCCATTTCTGGGTATCACACACATCATCCTTTTCCAAATGGGGCTGATGTTTAGTTTCTCAAACAAAACTGAAATGTACAATCGCATTATGGCTATGATCAATCAATAATTAATTAAGTAATGCAATTTGGATTGTGAAATGGGAATAAAACCAGGAGAGAGAAGCTCAATGCAACCTTATTGGAAGCATGGATGAAACAAGGCAAGGCACTAGCTCTGGACCATACACTCAAGCTCTTCAATGAGATCAAAGACAAAAGGGTCAAAATCTTTCTTATTTCCTCCAGAAGTGAAACCCTTAGATCAGCCACTGTCGATAATCTTATCAATGTCGGATATCATGGATGGTGTAGTTTTATATTAAGGTACATGCTCTCTCTCTCTCTCTCACCATTTTCTTCTTCTTGGTTTCACTTTATAATAATTACAGGAGCCTTGAGGATGATCTCATGAAAGTACAACAATACAAATCCGAGGCAAGGCAAAGATTGATAAAAGAAGGGTATCGCATCTAGGGAATCACAGGAGATCAGTGGAGTAGTGTGGAGGGACTCCCTGCTGCAAGAAGAACGTTCAAGTTGCCAAATTCCATGTATTACCTTTCTTAGAGCTTCCACTACCAAGACATATCATTAGTATTCAATATGTATCCTAATTAATAACACTTTTAATATTTGTTGAATCAAGCTTTGTCATTGTTGCTTTCGTTAATTTGTTAATTTTCTACTACAATGACAAATTATATAATTATTAAAATTTCATGTTTGCACTTGATATATTTTTAAGATCATTTAAAAAAATATATATTTTCATTGTTAAATAAAAAAAAAAGAAATTTATTAATAAAAAGAATATTGTTGAAAAACCAATGATTTGGATAAAAGAATATAATGTAAATTCAAATTAGTTCTTTGTTTAGTTTAACTATAAGAGAATTGCATGTAAATTCTAAAATTATAAGATCAAATTAAAACCTTAAAACATAACAAAAATGCTTGAATAAAATTACATAAATAAAATTTAAACTAATTGTTAAGAACACATGCTTGTGGAAACACTTGAAATTTGATTTAGATGAATATATGTTGTTATCAATGATCTATCATTTGTCATTAACATTTTATTATTCATCTCTTAGTGCAAAAGAAATGATTACAATTAGTTTCCTAAAATTTTAATAACACCACCTTGATTAGTTGTACTATAAAACATGGTCTATGAACCCTAGAAAATATAACTTTAAATCTCTCTACAATATAACAGAATCCATATATGCTTTAGAGTAGAAGAAAAAACAAAGAATAGTATTATGAAAAAGAAAGGAAATTATTATGGAAAACTAAGGTGAAGAAGAGTTGAATAATATGTGTAAAAAAATCTTTCTTCAACCTCTGTTCTTTAATTACCCATCATAAAATAATATTAACTTGACAATTTTTAGGCTTTGAAATCCAACCGTTTTCATTTTAATAAAAAAAAAATGTTTAGGTTAAAGAAAAAGACTTTTTAGATTGTTTATTCATGTGTTGAACAATAAATAATCTTTAAGGGCTTAAAACTTATTCATGGATTGGAAAAAAAATCTTTAAGAGCCTAAAAATTATTTTATAGCAAACCCAAATAAAAGACTTGGACCCGAGACTCGAAGCTTAGGGCCTCTACTTGAGCTTCTGCCTAATGTGTGCGGCTTAAGCCTAAAACCTACTTAGCATAGGCCTTCTTCTCCTTATAAACTTTGGTGCCCTACGAGCTCAATCTTAATACTTCAACTTTCCATCATATAAGTTAGAAGAGAATCATGTAATCTCTTAAAGTGAGATTGAATGTTTTTGGATTTATAAAACATGTCAATTAAGGGTTTTTAGAGATCAATTTCTCATTCACCCATAATTTATTTTAATCAAATTAATATTTCATGTTAAAGTATTTTTGTTGAAGAAGAATTTTCAAGAAAATCTTAATCCTAAAAATAAGTGGTCTCAACTTTTAATTTGATCTTTAAATGTTCCTATTAACCATAAACAAATTTCTAAAAGATACAAAAAATAATGTAAAAAGAATTTTTCATCTTTGAGGTGTGAATAGTTTTTTAGTTTCTATACAAATTTTTTAAAACAATTAATAAGGATTTGTTTACCTTAAAAATATTAGAAGAAATGAACATAAAAAAAAAAATAGGTGAACCAAACACGGCTCTTATTGAAATATTGGAGAATTTGAAAAACAATATTTTTGGTGTTTTCTAGTTTTCAAAGAATTGAAGAATAATAGGTGAACCAAAATCACCTTTTATTAAAAACATTTGCTTATACTTGCTTGTTGAAGTACTTAGAATTTGATTTAATAAGGCCAATAAGACAAAAAGGTATGAGACCTCTAAGAAATTATTTCACTGCAAAATGATAGAGGGTTCTTCAATGAGCACTCATGTTTTGAAAATAATTGGCTATATTAAGAAATTAGGTCAATTGGCTTTTGTCATAAACTATGAGTTAAGTATTGACTTGGTCTTGCAGTCATTACCCCCAAAGTTTTTCGCAATTTATTAAGAACTATCACATGAACAAGTTGGATAGTACATTGTCAGAATTGCTTAATATATTTAAGACTACAAAAGAGGCCCTTAAGGGAAAAAAAAAAAAAAAAGGTCCAGTTCTTCTAGTTTAGTCTTCTATAATGTCTAAAAAGAAGGATAAGAAAAAAAAGGTGTTGTCTCTAAAGCAAACAAACCTACAAGGGGCATCAAGAAAGACAAGGGCACTTATCTTCATAATGGAAAGGAAGGACATTAGAGGAGAAATTGCAACGAATACCTTGCAACCGTGAAGGTTAAAAAGCTTAACGAAGCTTCTACTTCAAGTATGTTTATAATTTTAAACTATCTTACTATTTTGCATTGTAGTTCTCGGGTATTGGATACCGAATGTGGTTTTCACATTGCAATAGCATGCGAAAACTAAAAAAAAAGTAAAAGATTAGTTGAAAAAAAAATGGACATACGACTCAGTAATGAAGCAAGGGTTGCTACATTAGTTGTAAGAACTAGTTATTTTGTTTTGCCTAATAGGTTGATACTAAAACTTTATAATTGTCATTTTGTTCCAGTATTTGAAGACATCATTTTCATTTTATTTAGTATTACATTGATTTAAATTTATTATTGAGGACAAATGTTGTTCTTTTATAATAATAATGTTTTTATAGATCTGGTAATTGTACTAATGGTTTGTATATACCTGAATTTAAAATGTCCATGTTCAATATAAATTGTAATAAAATTGAAATATAGATTGAAATAAGTATTAAGAAACTTTAATTGAATCGATGTGGTTAATATTTGACCAAATATTTTAAGAATTATCTAAAAGAGAATGAGATTCTTTACACTTCTTAGAACACTACATCCAAATAAAATATATTCTTAACGCTAAAACATTAAATGTTTAGCTTGAACCTTAAGAAACATAAAATCTCTATAAATTTGGTAGGACATGTCATGCATCAATGATATAAGGACCACTCATGAAAATTGTGAATGACATATTGCTCATAATTAATAAGCCTACGAATTACTTGGAAGTAATATATTATATTTATTCCAAGAAATGACTTAAAGCTATAGACTTCATGTATTAACCAAATTTGAAACTTCGTTGATCGACCTGAAGGGATAAAACCTAATGGATCTAAGTGAGTCTTTAAGAGAAAGACTAACATGAAAGGCAATGTACAAATATACTATGCAAGCTTTAAGGAGTAGGAATATCCGATTTTGATGGTATAATTAACTGATTTGATTTCATAAAAAATATGGATAAACCTTGTGTTTGCAAAAGGTTAGTGGGAATGATGTATTTTTTCTAATATTATATATAGATGATATATTTAGAAATGACTTATCTTTTCTTTAATCAGTAAAGTTTTAATTGTTCAAGAATTTCTCCATAAAGAAATTGATAGAAACAACATATATTGGATATAGAGATCTATAAACATAGATCTAGAAGGTTGCTTAAATTGTTCCAATTCATGCATATAGACTGGATGATAAAATAGTTTAGTATAGAAGAATCTAAGATTTGATTCTTATCTATTTTTCATGGAACACCTCCCTCTAAGGACATATGTTCTAAGACACATATTAAGAGATATATGATGAAAATTATATCCTATACTTGGCTATAGGATCCATCAATGATAAAGATAAACTAGAAGTTCAAAATTATTTGAATTAAGATTTGTTCTCAATGAAATGTTGGAAAAATAGTAAATACCAGTCAATATATGTTTTAGTCTAAATGGTAGTGCTCTGAGTTATAAGAGTTCCAAATAAGAGAGCACAACTAATTTTATAACTAAATAAGAGTACACCTGCACGTTTAAGGAAACAAAAAGGTTGTTTGGATCAAAAAGTTTATCAATGAACTAGGTTAGTTCCTAGCATTGTTGATCTAGTGGCCTTGTACTATGATAACAATGAACTAGCTTGCTTTCATGTTACTGGTTGCTGATTGTGCTGGTGCATTGCCTCCCTGCTTATCAGTTGTTGTTCTCTTTATTAGGATTCCTAGTTTCAGCTGTATTCTAGATGGGTAGTTGCTGCATGTTTTTTTTTCTTGTTTCTTGGATGTTGTTGGCTACTCTCGGTCTCTGTGGGAGCTCATCTCAGTTTGTGTTTTAGGGAGCCTATTCCCTTTTCATGTTTATATTTGTATATATATTTGACTTGCTGGTTCTCCAGCTCTGTTTCATTTAATCTATAAATTTCTTACATTTGATTAAAAAAAAAAAACCTTCACAATTTCAATTACAACAATAATTATAAGTGTATTTAAACCCTTTAACATAAATTATTACAAGTATTTCTTTCTAATCAAATATCTTATCTACAGAAAATAGATATAATGTGTTGTCCAAAATAAATCCACAATAAAAGGAAAATAAGCTCTTGAATTTTTTTTCTATTCTTTTAACTATAACACATATATAAATAACACAAGAAATATAACAAGCACAAGCAACACATAATTCTACCAAATATGGTCACCATAAAAACCCAAATTTGAATTTTATTACTGAATATTCGATCTCTTGGATGTCCAATCAAGACCCTCTAACTTTTTTTCTCTCTTCACTTTAGAATTTGCGTAAAAAACATCAATTGACAAATGATTTCTCTTCCACTAGCTTCTAAAGTAATGAATTGTAAACCGCAAACATGATTTATCAACATGTGTTTAATCCGTATAACCTTTAAACAAATCTATCTTAGTGATAATTGTAAACTTGTGATCAACATAGCCTAATCTAATAATTGTACCGTACATGTTCTATTTACACTCAATCTTTAACTTATTAATGAGGACACTATTGATGACATCATCATCATTATTTTCATTATATCTGTTATCATTATCAATATAATCATCATCAAAATAAATATCATAAATCTCCAAGATACTCATCTCGATCAAGAAATTAACTCCTCTACTTATGCCTTTGAAACATATTTTTCAAATTGGTTATTGATTTGTGATTACTCTTTTCACAATCCTCCAGTTTTTTCTTCATCTCCGTCAATTTTTGGGTAATTTTTAAAATCACCGCAACAACTTTATCACTTCCAATCGACATGTTAATTCTGTAATTTATCTTTGTGTATTTTCTATCACCAGTTCCTGGATGTCGTTTTCTTGAGGGAGAACCTCCTCATTTCCTCCTACATGAGTAAATTTTTACTCTTCAACCACCTTTTCTAGCAAAGATTATTCAGAGGCACATAACAACTAACCACTAGGAATCGTTAAACTCTGATACCAACTAACACGAACAAAAATAACTCAAGAAAAATAGAAAGCACATGTAACCCATAATTTTTTTGAATAAGGTCACCACAAGAACTCTAATTTGAATTTTATTATTAAATATTTTCTCTTCAAATGGTCTCCTCAAATATAAACTAAACAACCCTATTTATAACAATAATTGGCGTACATTGTAAGAAAAAAAATTTTCTAAGCTAAATAGGAAGAATAAAAACACCATAAAAAAATAATTTCCTAAATTAAATAGAAATGAAAATAACTAAGAAAACAAATAACTTCATCTAAAAGTCCTCATACATCAAATTAATTTTAACATTTTTATATAAAAAAAATTATGCCATTCTTAACTTACGTTAAACATTAGGCATGCATGCCAAAACGTTTCCTCAATCAAATACCTTTACGTCAAATATTTGCACGTACATCTAACTCAGCTATTGGCTTGCTAGCTAATTACCCTATGAAAAACTTGACAGTTCCTAGATCATAGAACGGTAGAAGAAGTCATAAAATGGATACTACTTGTCACAGGGTGACGTAGAATGGCGGGCTTCCCTCTTGGGAGGTATTGAGAAAAGAAAGGGTTTTGAGTTTAATCATAAAATTAGAATTAAGGTTCAAGAGTTGCCACCTAATATTATGGTTACTAGTAAACCTATGGTCTGCTAGAGTTCGAGTAAGAGACTAGTTGTGCAAGAGAAAGACGCATCACCCCTAGTGCATCCTACCTAAGGTATGCTGCATTGTTGTTTGACTATTATTCTAAGTCTTGTTCTTGTCTAAGGTTCAAGACATATCTTCTTTTGTGAGGAAATCTCTATCTTATCGAGCTAAATCCTAACCATTCCAAAGTCTAAATTTTAGCATCATATTTATTTTGCACTTTGTATTTTTTATCTTAAATATCTAAGGGCATACTCTACTGTATAGTTTTATACTCTCAAGTATTAAAGTTTACACCTAAACCCTAATACTTTAAATATAAAGTGAACAAAATGATTGCTGAAGGGTTTTTGATATTTTGACCAAATCCTAATGGATAACTATAAATTGGTCATGATATCCATTTTTTTTTCATTTTTAAAACATGAGAAAGATGCAACTTTTTGTTTTTTTTATGAAAATACGTTTGGAAAAATTTTAGGATTCGGCTATATGCATGAAAATAAAACATTTTGTTTTTGCTTTTTCAAAAAGGAAATTAATTTTAAAAGATTTTGAGATTTTTTTTAATTTTCAAAAAAAAATTAGAAACGTTTTGGAGAAAACAAAATATTTTAATACCGGATATATATCTTACAGTGTAAATATACAACCTGATATTATGCAAAATTGGTGGGAAAACATGTGATAAAATCGCAAATTTTTTTAAAGGACTTTTGAAATTTTTTGGTATTTTTTTGTTTTTTTATATTTTAATATTATTTATTAATATATTATTATTAAATATATTGAGCTAGACCGGACCCAGTCCGGTCAGGTTAGGCCGACAACGACCTAACGAACCTGACTCTCTTTTTTTTAAGTGGACTGGATCTAGCCTAGGCCCGCATGGTCACTAGCCCAGCCTAGTGACCATGGGGTTAATTATTATGGCCACTGCATATAGAATGCAATGGTCAGGCAGTTTTGGAGGAGAAAAAAAGAGAGAAAACTTTGGGGACATTCCTGGTGTATTAGGGGGGAAGACTGACACATGTTGGTGGTGGCAACAATGATTGAGACGCGGTGGATGAAGTGGCCAAAGTGGTGGTCGAGAGGGGGAAAAAGAAAAATTAGGCAGAAAGATGGTTTTTTTTACTTTGGCTTCCGATATCTCCTCCTTCAGAACATGGAATCTACCTCTATTTATAGAGGGTGGAAGAAGGACACTTTGTCTCTTTTGAGGACAAATCTTGGCCCTTGATTTAGCTAGGACGGATCCGAATCGTTGGCTCAAAGTTGTCATCATGGCTTGAAAAGGTTGCTGCAGAAGGGCTGGTTGGGTTGACCATTTTAGGGCGGTGCCGAGGTTACTATAGTGTCAATCAGCCAGAAAAAACCATACTAGGGTGTAGTCGGATGTCAGGCCATTAGTTTCATGCATTTTTTGTCAAATTTGATGGGGAGATAAAACATTAAATGACCATGTTTTTTCAGGCGAAATGGAAAGAAGACAATGATCGTTTGTCTTTTCTTTTTTACTGTTTTCAAAACGGTGCCATTTTGGGTTTTGGGTTTTAATTTAGGGGTTTGGTCAAAGTTTAATTTGGTCCTCCGTCTTTTAATTTCTTTCATTTGCATCCTTGTTTGACCATAAACTTCTAATTTTATGCAATTTTGCCCTTGCCGAACTTCAATGTCAACCCCAAATTTCAGCGACTTTTTCATTTTGATCTTTGGTCTTGGATTTATACAAATTGACCCTTAATTGACTATTAAACTTTCAATTATATTCTATTTCACCCTTGATTTCAATCATTTGGGTCCTTATAGTTTGACATCTTTTGTAAAATGCTTATTGGCTGAGAATTTCTTCAAATTAGCTCTTAATTGACCCTAAAACTTTGATTTTCTTGCAATTCTACCCCTGATTGAACCAACTGATTTTGTAAAAATTAAATTTGATCTCCTAAAATTTTATTTTTCTCAATTAAGCCCAAATTAGGCTTTCAAACCTAATGTTTCACCAATTAAGCTCTTAATAAAATTAATTTGACCTATTTAAAGTATAATTAAGTCCTTGCACCTAATTAAATCCTTCAATTGAATCCAAATTAATTCTTAAACATAATTAAACTTTAATTTGACTCTTGATTAAATCAAATTGGCCTGTTAAAAATCTAATTATATTCTTGGATATAATTTTATGCAGATTTGTCCAATAATGATTTAATTTGACTTTGAATATGCATTGTCTCTTCAGTTTTTGGTAAAATAAAGTATAATTAGACTTCTGATTCCATCCAAACTTGCAGCTTGATTTTTTTCTTGCTTTTATCAAAATATCAGTCTTCTTACTATTATTATTTTATTTTTATTTTGGAAAGAAAAAATGTAAATTTGAAGAATAACCCAAAAATAGATTATGACACTACTTGTGTGTATTAATGATGTGTCTTAACTTCCAAACCCAAACTAACTAACAATGTAATATAAAGATAAAGGAAAATAGGTTTGGTTATTTGATTTTTTTTTAATGATGTTTAGACTAAAAAAAATACAGGATTTGTAATGGAAATGAGAGATAAAATTTCAATGAAACACTTTGATAAGTCAAAGACGTCACATAAAAGTTCCTATCAAGATAAAAACATCACACTCTTTGTAATTAAAAGTGACAAGTCTGATTTGTTTGTCAACTAATTCTTAAAATATAAGAACAGGGAAGAAAACTCTCTAAAAAAGTTGAAAAGTTTTATGTTCTTTCAAAAGTATCTAATATTTGGTCTGGAACACCATTAAATACTTGAAACAACCTTCCAAGTCTAGGAATTATTAAAATGACATAATTGAGATCCAAATAAATAATTTTGTTTAGAAACTAAACAAATAATAAATAGCATGATTTTACTTGTAGAATACATACACAAACATATAAAAATTAAAAACCATAACTTTTCGTACAAAACTTCAATGCTTGTATGGTTGGACAAATTAAAAAGATAACATTCTGAACTTAAAAACTACATAGAATGAGCTTATTTTACAATGCTTTACAATGCAATAAAGTAATGAAAATTCAAGCTCAAATTGGCTCACAGGTTAACAGCAAATCTAAACTCTTCAAAACTCTCAAATTATGTCTGAAGCTTTATTTGAAAACAAACAAACTAATCTGAACTATTTTCATTCAATTTTACAAGCCTCCAAACTCATCGAAGTGTTTTAGTCGTGCTAATATCACATGTTAAGGCATTTTATACGTATTTTACTTTAACTCTCCTAACTAGAATCACAATGCCTATCAATTAAAAAACAGCAACAATCTTTGTCTATCTGAAGAACGCTCTCATTCCAGTGGGACCTCCAAGCAATTGGAGCTTACAATTACACAAGGTGAAATGTAAAAAATGTCATTTTAAAGGTTAAAACGGGTCATCTTGCTAAGTGAGGAAGTTGCTACTTCACGGAAGTACAGTAAAAACCTCCACATCAACAGTTACTGGACTTCTGACGGAGTACTCAAATGTCCATCCATGACAAGCACCAGCATGCACACCATTTTTATTGACAGCAACAACAGCTCCCACAAAATCTGGAAATTTTCTTGCAATTCTTGATATTGCATCCTTTGCAGCAAGCCTAGGTTCCATACCTAATCTCATACTTTCAACAACTTGATAACTGAAAGAGACAAGGATAGCTTAGCTTTAAGTAAAACCAAAGCATCAAATAAATGAGACAAGGCTAAATACTAGAGGTAGGATGAAACAGTATAAGAAAGACGAGTCTCATATTTGCTGCAAAGGTCTCAAAATTAAGAATCAACTCATAGATAACCCAAACTAGTTTATTATTCCTGATAGAGCCAAACCAAGCAAAATTTCCTGTCAGCTGAGCGTATTTGTCTTAAAGCATCGAGATTGACAGCATTATCCCGAGTTCAGCCTATGTAATGGAACTCTAAAAGTATGGGTCGTTAAATGGTGTGAAAATACCTTTAGTGATGGTTTACCAAGAATAACTTCATCATTCAAAAAGTAAAAAGACTGATATTCATTACAATACCATGGAAGGAAGCGCATCATGATGTCGCCATCCCCAGTTGCACCACAAGCACCAACATCAGTATCAGCATATGCTGAAGATCCCGCAATGGGTCCATCACCTACCCTGCAGTCAAAGAAAGAATACATTAAATCAACGAGATGAATGCTTAACCTGAACCAAAATACCTTACACCGGGGGGGTTTGAGGGGTACAGTGCTCAAAACTTCTTGTCAATTACAATATTTAAAGGAAAAGCTTTTTACATTTGAAGAGATATCTCAAAGCTTAAAGACTCAAGGGTGGGAGACAAGATGCTGCTGCCAAATTTCATTGGAAGCAGAATCTGACACGTTTTAATCATAGTTCATTTCCACAATGTTTACAGTATATCGCATTGGCAATGGATTCATCCACATCGACTTCATATTCACCTTACCTTCCAGGGATCTTATAAGTGGCTCCATTAGTTGATGTTCCAACAGCTACATGTCCCATCTACATGAAAAGCAAAAGAATTCCTTCTGTAAATATATATGCAGGAAGACTGTATGCATGTGCGCGCATGCTAGTGGAATTCGTATCTGCAGTTTCATCAACTCACTTTATCAATAACAGCCATTGATATGGTGTCATGATTGTGAGGACCAACAAGAGATGATCTTGGTTCAGCAACTCCCATCAGGTTGCGTGTGGAACACCCCCCCTCTTTAACATCCATGCTAGCCTTTGCATGATAAGGGCCACAACTATCTAAAGGAACAACATCTTTCCAAAAATTAGGCTGGCAGTTATTCTCTTTCCATTTACTCCACTTCCTGATGGAATCGGAAGAACTAAGGTTACTCGGTCCTGGGAGACCCATAGAAATGGCAAAGGCTGAGGCCTTCTCCCCGACAAGCAAAGTGTGCTTTGTATGCTGCATCACTAATTTTGCAGCTCTAATTCCATCTTTCACAAACCTCATGGCAGCAACAGCTCCAACCTCCATTGTCACCTATGCATAAAAGGATCTTCATTTATAATGTAAGCAAACCAGCATGCAGCAGTAAAGAGAACAAGAATATTAATGAAAGGAAAAGGAGAATAGTGTTTACCCCATTCATGATCAAGGCATCAATAGTAGTTTCTCCATTCTCATCTGGACTGCCCCCAGGTCCCACTGTTCATTCCAGATTCAAATTACTAGAGACAATCAGTTAACAAACCTTAGCTAAAAGCTACAATAATTAAAACACACATCGACTACGACTAGATATGAACTTGATAGAACACATCATAAAATTCGCAATTTGAGATGATATGTTAAAACACTAAACATGAAACTTCAAGTAAATGATGTTATGCCATAAAAATCAAAAATTAAGGAATTTATTTAAGCAAATGGGTCTATTTTATGAAAGATTAAGTATTCTATTAAGTCATTTCATGGAAAGAATAATAATTAATTAACATTTAAATAAAATATTTTACCTGTACCATCACACCTGAGTTCCTCACAAGCAGAACAACCCTCTACAACAGCATCAACAGCAGAATGGCCACCATCAACAGCCCTCCAAGCAGCTCTAACAGCTTCTTTGAAAGGCCAGGTGCTCACTACTAATGGGTACTGCTTTGAGATCGCAACCCCATCATCTCCTATTACCTTATAAACCATAAATAAATAAATACCCATGTCATAAATTGCTAAGAACAATCAACATTCAATAAAGAAATTGAAATATAACTGCAATTATGAAGATTTGATCTTTCATTTCCATTTTTATTCCCTTCGTTTTCTCAGTATCCAAACAGAAGTGAAATGAAAAGTTATTTTTAAAAAAAGAATAAAGAAAAAGGAGAAGAGATAATTCGTTTACCATGGAGAACAAAGTAGAGAAGAAGACAAGAGTGATGAAGGGCAGGATTCTGTTGGCCATGGAACTAGGACTCTGTTCCGTTATGCTCTGGTCTGTTAAACTGGTCTTACACATAAATTTAAACTGCTCTGTATATATCGTTGGGTTATTTTTAAAATATTTTTAATTTAAAAATATATTAAAATAATATTTATATTAAAATATCTAAAACACTAAGAAAATAATTAATTTAAATAAAAAAAATTCAAAAATATTTTTGAAATAAAAAACCTCAAAAAAAAACAACATGTTATTTTTATTTTTTTATTAACATGTGTATTTGAATTAGTTTATGCATACTTTAACTAATTCTATAAATTCTGAAATTAAATATTAATAACTATGCAAATTTTTATTGGTGTTGATAGGATTTACACTTGTAATTATTAAAAAAACAAATACCAATTGAACTATCCATCAAGATTTTCCACTTGCTATTTTGATTACATGAAGAGGGGTGTGGGGATTAAGCCCTTATGGCAATAATTTGAAAGTCAAAATGGGGCCATTTTTTAGATGTGTACTTTGGAGTGGCAAATTGTTTTAACAAACATTACAATATAATATAATTAAGTTAAATGGGCTCTTTTTCATGATAATTTATTGCTACATTAACATCTCTTCCAAGTGAATAAAGGATCTAAACCCAATACGGGGACAGTGTGGACACCGTCCAAGCCAACATGCTTTGACCTTCACATCTAATTTCAAGATAATCATGAACGCATCTAAATCCAATTTGATACTATTTTTAATATTAATATTTTTAATAATAATAATAAATAATAATACTATTTTTGATATTAATACTTTTAATCATAATAAAAATAATTATAACACAAATAATATTTTTTTAATATTAAATTTTAAAAAAAATTATTAATTATTTTATTAATAATATCAATTATAATAAAAATAATAATAATTTTAATATTCACACTATTAATTATAATATAAATAATTATAGTAAGAATTTCAATGATGATTACAAAACAAATACTAATATTTTTTATATCAATACTTCGAGTTATAATAAAAGTAATAATATTTATAACACAAATAATAATATTTTTGATATGAACACTTTGAATAATAATTTCAAGGACCCAACTTGGGGTTAGGCGCGAACAGGTCCGGACCCAACTTGGGGTTGTCATAGGTAATCAAGCCTTTTGTGAAGACCCAAGTGCCAGGTGGCGCTCGGGTGTGCCCAAGTGCCACATGGTGCATGGGTCACAGCAAAGGGCCTGATTATCTTGGGTCTGAGGTAGGACCCGATTGTCTTGGGTCCGGCATCATATACTCAGCTCAATGGATATGGCGTGACCCAATTCTATTGAGTCTTGATGAAAGATTTTAAATATTTTAATTTTTATTATCATTAAAAGTATTACTATCAAAAATAATATTATTTTTGTTATAAATATTTTAATTTTTATTATAATTAAAGTATTAATATCAAAAATAGTTTTATTTGTTTAATGAATAGTATTTGCATTAAAAAATATTATTATTGCTGTTAAAATTTAAAATATTCATATAAAAAATAGTATTATTTGTGCTATAAGTATTATTATTTTATTTATAATTAATAGTATGAATACTAAAAATATTATCAATTGTCGTATAAATAATACTATTTTTATTATAAGTAATAATATTATAATAACAATGGAAAGCGTCACGTGGCGCTTGGTCTGCCCTTGCACCACGTGGCGGTTAGACTATCATAACTAATTGGTCTTTTGCCAAGACTCATGCGCGAGGTGGCGCTTGGGTCTGCCCCTTGCATTAGAGCCGCCTAAGCGCCATGTGGCATTGGAGCTGCCATAGTTAATCGGGCCTTTTTGCCAAGACCCAAGCGCCAAGTGGCACTGGGGTTTGCCCCGCGTATTTGAGTTGCCCAAGCGCTAGGTGGCGTTTGGGTCTGCCCCGCGCAAGGTCAGGGCTGCCCATGCGCCATGTGGCTCTCGGTCTGCCCCGCATAAAGGCCGAGCCACCGAAGCGCCAGCTATCCTTGCGTGGGCAGCGCCAGCGCCAGGTGCCCGCTCCCCATGGCCTGCAATCCCACCAAAACTTGTGCTGACAATTTTCTCCCCAACTATCCCTTCAATGCCAAATGCACCCCAACAAAAAGACGATCTCATCCCTCCCTCGCTATCATTGCAACTCTTTGTGTCAAGGGCTGGGCTGTCATTACACTGCTCCAATCCACAATGCGTTTTGTCTATGTAAATAGTAACAGAGGCACTGAGCCCTTTTATTATATTATGTAATAAAGATGACATGAATAATGATTCTACCATGAAAGGTACTGATTCTAAAATGTATAGATATTCAAAAGATCTAATAATAAGAGTTTTGGTGAAACAACTACAAAGTATCTTAACAAGTCGAATTAGCATGAATGAAGCTTCAATAAGCTTACAGGCTTGTAAATTAAATGAAAGTCATTCAAATATCTTTGTTTGTTTTCGAATAAGGCTTGGATCATGATTTAGGAGTTTTGTAGAGTTTGAGTTTGTTATTAGCCCGTGAGCTAATTTGAGCCTGAATTTTCACCACTTTATTACTTTGAAAGAATAAATGTCATCTTTCTACTTTGTCCAACCATGCATGCACTGGAGTTCTGTATGAAAAGTTATGGTTGTTTCAATTTTTGTGTGTTCTATAAGTTAAAAACATGTACTATTTATTATTTGTTTAATTTTATAAACAACGTTATTTCATTTTGAGATTTGGCTAAAGAACAAATTAGACTTATCACTCGTAATCACAAAGAGTGTGTAATTTTTATCCTAATAGGAATTTTTTTATGGCGTCTTTGACTTATCAAGTAGTTTTATCATTTATTTCCATTACAAATCATGTAATTTTCAGCCTAATCACCATAAGAAAAACAATATAACCAAACCTCCTTTCCTTCATTTTCATATTAGATTGCTAGTTTGTTCCGATTAGAAAACTAAGGCATATCAAGAGATAAACCCAAGACTATCACATTGTATAATAGGAGGAAAAGATAATGATATACATAAATATTTTAGAACCATTTGAGTATTACGATGAGTCTTTCATGGTGTTATAATGAATGCTAATCTATTATGGAATGTTCATATGAGTATTATGAAGGATCTACTATTTTTTATAAGGAATGCTAAACTGATACGAAATGTCTGTACGAGTATTATGAATGATCTATTATTGAGATATATTGAATGCTAAGTTGTTATAAAATGTTGAATGAATATTATGATTAGCTTCGACTAATGGCATCCTCGAGGAATTGTTGGGTTGCGATTGATGATTAGCTTCGGCTAATGGCATCCTAGAGGGATGGTCGGGATGGATTGATGATTAGTTGTGGCTAATGGCACCCGCAATGGATAGCCGGGTTGTGTTTGATGAGTAGCTTCGGCTAATGGTATCCTAAATGGATGGCTGGGTTGCGTTGATAATTAGCTTTGGCTAATGGCATCCTAGATGGATGGTTGGGTTGTACTGATGATTAGTCTCGATTAATGGCATCCTAGGAGGATAGCCGGGTTGAATATTACGATTAGCTTTGACTAATGGTATCTTAGATGGATGACCAAGTTGATTATGATGATTGGCTTCGGCTAATGGTATCTTTAGGAGATGACGGGTTTGATTTTGTGATTAGTTTTTGTTAAAGGCATCCGAGACGGATGACTGAGTTTAGATGTTGTGATTAGCTACGGGTAAAAGCATCAAAGCTAGATGACCGAGTTAAAGTGAAGTAATTAACCTCGACTGATATTTAAACTTCGACCTCACAACTTCTATGGAGAGGCTGGGGTGTATGAGTGAGAATAATACATTTAACGAAATAATAAGGATTGTACAATGTATATGAGAAGTAAAAAAAGGAATGTACTTATTTTAAGTTGATAACGAAAAGTAACAATAATGTTCTTCTAGTTGTTTATTATCATGTTTGGATTATTCATAATTCTTGTATCTATGTTGTTTTTGTAATCGGAACATCACACAATCAAGGGGCGTAGGAAAGCCCGTTCCACGGGTTCATATATTTTAAAAGGTGCAATGTAATAGTATGTTTTAGGTATTATGTATTTGATATGAATGAATGTGCTAGTTGTATGGTTGTCGATGGACACTTTTGTATTAACTCGTAACGATACAATATTAGTTTGGGAATGCTAGTTTATGCATATGTTAATGAGATGTAATGTAAACTTATGATTATACCAATATAATGTTGTGGGTATGTGTAATGAACACTTTTTATGAAGATGATGATTCTCACTATTATATGTGTATTGTGCAAAACAATCATTGCAAAACCAATAAAGGACAAAGCAAAGCTTCCAACTATTAAAATGTAATGAAGCATTGAGCAATCATGATCAAACTTTAATAATAATAAAAAAAAAACCTAGCAAGAGCCTATAAATATCTCATGAAAATCCAAACAAAAAGGAAAAAGAGGAGGAGGGGACAAGAAAATCTTGATAAGAAAGCTAGTGTGAAGGTTCAAGAGCCAAGCACAAGAATTTCTTAAGCTTTGAGTGTGGTAAAGCTAAACTATGCAAAAGAAAAGCATAAAGGGGAAGCAGTCATTAATGAGCTTTAAAGGTATAAACTTCCTCTAACCTAGGAGGTGATGTCCATTAGGCACACATTTAGTTTGTTTTACATGTTTAATAATGTCTATGAACTTATTTTGGTGTTATAATGTCTTTAGTTTTAATTTTTTATTAATGCATAAAATACTATTTTTATTTGCTTAATACTACTTTGAGTTGGTTGTTAATGTTTGTTGGATGTTTAGAAAATGTTTGGATGATTGTTTTTTATAAAATGGAATAGTTTTGGAATCTCTCACAGGTAGTAGTAGGCCTTTGATGTTTGTTTTGATACATGTTCTTGTTTTCTAGGTTTGTATGAGTCTTATTAAATGTTAAAATGCTAGTTTTAAATACCAAATTGTTGAATATGTTTGTTGTTTTAATTTGGAAATTTTAGGAATTTGGATATTAGGCATGATTATGATGATTTAGTGTTATTTATTGTTCATGTTAGTTCAATCATATGTAACAATTATAATGTGTTTTGTGTGAACCAAAAAAGCTTTGTTTTAGGGCTTGGAATGCATATTCTAAGTTTGATAGTAGCTGAGGGTGTTTTCTAGACAATTATGGGTTGTTGTTCTTTGTGTTCTTAGAAAGAACGTTGTCTTGGTTCCATGATTTTCACTAGCATTGGTCCAAATCTTTTGTAACAACAACTTCATGAAGTTTGGTTATCAATAATCTAAGGTTAGTTTACATCAATAACTATTTTTTAGTTTTAATCTTAGGGTTTTGTTTTTACACTAAAACCTATTTTGATCAAATAGTGATTACTAGTTGATAATCGTTGATGTTTAATGCTTGATTATTGTGATTTCCAACATGTCTATGTCTTTGGTTTATTCGTATTTGGTATGGATCTTGATTAATGTTGTTGGGCATGTTCTTGGTTTTTTTTCAGGTCAAATCAATGTTTTTTATTCGGTTTATGGTCGAACTAAAGATTTCAGGTCAACCCGATCAGGTTAAATTCAAGGTCATTTGGGTAAGGCTTTTTTTGGTTTTTCAACTTTTTTGATAAGGGATTTTTTGGCTTAAGGTTGTGTTTGGAAAACATGTCCGTAAGACTATTTTGACAGTTTTATTAAAAGAAAAAATGAGTTTTTGTCGAACAAAGCCTTAAAGAATAATAATAAAAAGTAAAACTATTATTTTAAAAAAAAAATAAAAAGGTTTCCGTACATATGACTAAAAATCCTAAAAAAATATTGGAGCATGTCTTAAAATTAAGAAAAAATTTTCAAAAACATATTTTTGCATGTTTAAAAATATAACAAGCATTGCATGGATTTTACAACCAATTTGTAAAATTCCAAAGGATTTTGATCTATATTTTAAAAATATTAAAAACCTATTTTTGACAAGAAAATATATAATTCACTTTTAATACAAGGATAAAAAATCTACAAAAGGGTTATTATCCAAAATATTATTAAGGATAATAATTTATTATTATTCACTTTTAATATAAGGATAAAAAACTCGTATGGGGATCAGTATCTAAAATATTTTTTTGAAGTACTACAAATCATTCACTTCTTTTATAATAATAAAAATTGTAAAGAGTTTATCTAAAATATTATTTAAAATGATGTAGTAGCAAAAAAAATTCCAAGTTTGTCCTAAAAGTGAAATTAAGGATATTTAAACTTATGTCCCAATATATAAGAGTCATAGACATTCAAAATACCAAATGTTTACAGTACTTCTATTGGATTTCTGGATTGAGGTTAAGGTTGACTAGTTTGTTGTCTAGAGGATAGATTATTCCCATCACCTTGATGAGAAGATCCAAATCCTCTACTCCCATCAGCAAGATGAAAAGGTTTAGCTCCACCACTTCCACAAGCAAAAGTACAAGTTCTAGAGTCTTCTCGACCAAAAGTTTTTTAATTCAGCAATATATATTTAAAAGTAAGCAAAAAAATCAAGAATAAAAAAGTAAGGTTCTTCACCTTTCTTTGCATATAGAAGGATCACCCACAAATAATTTGAAAAGAAAAAAAATGTGATGTTGAAAAAGATAAGTACTAACAATTTATAACAATGATTATGTCGTAACCATTATCATGGTGAAATGATTTTGGCATAACCATATGAAATAGTAAAGGGATGGACTAAGATTCCTGACACAACAGCTATTATCATGTTATTATCATGGTGGACTATGATTCTTTAACATAACCATGTGCATAACCATGTGGAAGGTGTCCTAAGACTCCTAACATAGCTACAAACTTTTACTCCCATAATTGTTGGGTTCCAGTGCCTTACTATCACCATCATTAATAGTAGTAAGTTCACACCTTCAATGGATATATTTGAATAAGTCATGCATTATTAGTTCTCCTCACTATATTTGGTTTTGAACTTCTAGGTTGTGGGATAAAGAACCTAATTTAAGGAAGATTAATAGGCTAATACATCATTATTCATAAAATAATCTATAATATCATCATTAAAAAAACCCTGATTTTTAAAAAACAATAACATAATTGGACAATTATATAAATATTAATTTAATAAATTGATTTAAAATGATTTCTTTATCAAAAATTAAAAAAAAATAAAGAGATATATATTAAAAAAAAAGCTAAGTGCACTTGGCCTGACCTTCTAGCCCCACATATGTACTCATAGGCCTCGAACGTCAGGGCCCAAATAATCTTAGACTATTGTTTTATTTATTTTTATTATTTTGGATTTTATTTAAATTGGATGCATGTCGGACCCATTAATTTTACGGTTTATATATAAACACTGTTATGTAAGGATTTTTATTCAATTGATGAATTTTATCTATAAGTTGCCGCATATAATTCTCATATTAAGTTTTTAATTGAATTTACAGACTTTTTAAATAATTGATCAACTTTATACTTCTCGTTCGCATCTCGCATCTCATTACAAGTATAGATTAAAAGTGATCAATTGGATATAATTTTAGTTCTTAGTTATTCATTACAAGAATAACTTTTTTCCAAACCACAAATTAGCAATCTAATAAACAAATCTACATGAGAAGTGGCAGCTCTTGAACTTCAAATGTCGGATTGAAATTTGAATGTTGATTGAAGTCCTTCAGCACAGTACGGAAAGGAGCAGGATCAGTTATCTGCTTTGTCTATTTATACTACAGGGTTTGCCAATTTCTGGTTAAGTTACACCATAGCTGACTGAAATAAATACAGGCAACCACAAAGAAAGAAAAGTAAAGGAAAGGAAAGGGTGAGAGGAAGAAGAAGGCTAAATAAGAAGTTACAAGAAGCAGCTCCAAACCACCTTTTCCTTGTTTCAAAACAAGAATGCTGTCAGCAATCTAAAACACATTCCCATATCAATTGGAGAAAACAAAATGTGAATAATTGTAGCTATCAGAATTTGATAGGCACACAAAACTCCAATCAGAAAAAGGGCGCCGAGATGGATAGGCCAAAATTTCTAGACTCAAGAGAACTGCAAAATATTGGACACTGGTAAATCAACACATCCCGTACCTCTGAAAAGAAGCCAGGTCCTATTTTACCCAATTAAGTTGCGACAAATGCCGTTTCCATGCAATGAAGCAGAAGTTTCCTATATCTCCAGTGAAAAAAAAAAAAGAGATTCCCAAAACTTGATTGGCATCTTTCAAAAATTCCTCAAATCCTATGTCCTGTAGCTTGAGCCTGAAGATTTTGGTTGTCTTCTAGCAATCGGTCATATTCCAGCAGTAGGTCAGCAGACCGTTTGTGAAGGGCAACAACATGGGCTTCAGCTGTTTCAATCTGCTTGTCCTTTTGCTCAGATTCCAGCTTCAGCTTCTTCAAATTCTCTGACAGAGTAGAAAATTGTTCTTGTAGAAGCTTCATTTCTGTGGAAGCTTTGCCTTCCTCCTCTTTAAGCTGCATCTTCTCTTTCTGAAGCCTTTCAACTTCCTCTTTTGAAGATCCCACTCTACTTCTCAATCCTAAAAGCTTTGAAAGATAATGGTGCATCCGATCAATTAAGAACCCAAGAAACAGGGTGAAACCTGCAAGATTAAGTTCGACCCATTAAAATACCACGGTAATGAACTAAAAGAAAATAGAAGAAGCGGGGAGATAAATTAATTTAGGCACTATCACTAAAACTATCATGGAAGAGCCTCATATAAACACTGGTAGTAATATTGTTAGCCAGAGGTTCAGGAACTTTATGAAGTCCAAACTATCACAGATGACAACATGTATATGTGTCAAACACAGATGCCTATCTAATATCATGTTGATTTTTATTCACCAAATATTTGAAGTTTGATTTTTATTCACCAGTCTACTTAGTTTCTTCTGCTTCTTTTTTTTTTTTTTTTCATTTGAACCAAATGATAAAAGCTATATCTAATAGCACCTGGTGATTCATCCAAAAATATTTCAACTAAATGATAACAGCTATATCTAGGCACCCGACAAATGAGCCAAAACGAAGTTCACTTCTCCAAAGGATTGGAGAGGCAAGTAGCTAAACTAGCCACATTTTATTGAAGGACAATTCACTTGACTTTCCACGTGGTAATACATTTAATCATTACGAAAGGACCAAAAGAAACTAAGTAGCGTGTGTGGTCAGCATGAACTCCACAGAGCTCATTGACCTTCTAAAGCAACATCATAGATCTTCTTGACACATGAGAAGTTGCACATGATTGACTTTCTAATATTTCTCTTCTCTTAGAAAAGGCAGCTTTCATCTTGTAAGGGTAAAACCAAGGAATAACATATTGCTAATACAATATGAGATTGTCCAACCATGCATGGCATTAGAGTTTTCTAAAAACAATAATGGTTGTTTTAGTTTCCATGTGTTTGTTTGTGTTTCTAGAAAGTCAAAAACATGTGCTACTTAATGTTTGTCTAGTTTTATCAAAGTCATTTATTTGAATCTTAATAATGTTATTTTGGTATTTCTTAGACTTGGATGGTTGTTCCAAGTATATAATGATGATTCAGACTATGTATGAAGGATCTTTAGGTGAATTTTGAATTAAAGTCTTTGACTTAGCTTTTTGGCGACCTATCAAGTTTTGTATCTCTTTTGTGAGTGGTTGACTTATTACCTTTAACTCTACAACTCTAGAGTGGTAATTGATCTATATTTTTAGAGTGGTGAGTAATTTGCATTTATATTTCTTCAGTTTTGTATCTTAAAGTAGGGAGTGAAAACTAATATTTTTGTGAGTGACCTAATACCTTTCGATAGTCGTACCATCCCGAACACTGTGAACAGTATTTCACACACTCAACAATACCTCAACCATGTGAGGTTGACCATTCATATATGTTTTCTCATTGTACTCTTCTACTAAATGCATGGTTTTCCACAATAGTGTAAGCTATCAATTCATGCATCCTTAACTCAAACTCGCCATCTCTTCTCACGAGTTACCTCCAATGGTACGAGTTTTCACCTTCTAGATTCATAAGCAACAATATAATCAGGGGCATTATATAGTCTACATATTTCTACTGATTATAGCGTTTTCTTATGTGCTTATGGAAACATTGGAATATAGTTAAGTAATCAGATAAGGCACAGACTTGATATAAATTAAGTTCATTTACCCCCAAAAAAGAGTGCAATTTCCTCTTTATTTCACTACTATCAGAACTAATAATTGCAAACCACAAGTTTCCATCCAAAACAGCATCATCAAGCACAACAAAAGAAGCTGAAAGCAAAAAACACAGAAGCAAGCAAACAAAAGGACCCAAAGAAAAGAATAGGATCGTACCCATGAGTGATGCCTCAAGCAAGTGGGTTCTCCATAGAACCTGATCCATTGGTGACATGGTTCCAAGCTTTGCACCCTTATTTTGGATCTTAACAATGCTCATGAGGCTAGAAAACAGAATCACAGACATGGTTCCAGCAATAGTTTTCACTGTAGCAGGACCCTTTCCCATCTTCACCTGATCCAAACTCTTAATCACCAAGTCTCTCAATGGCCCAATCTTTACCAACAGCAAAGATGCCACAAACCCCTCAGCAAAAAGAACAAAGAACAACAACTGAATCATCTTTGCTGCTACGCAAAACTAGGTTCTATCTTGAGGAAATGAAAAAAATTTAAGCCTATAGATCACAGATTAAAGCAGAAATTTAAAAAATATATATATTTTTCTTTAATGGAAACCCATTTGCCCTTGACATGTGAGCTAGAACAAGTGGATTATCATATACTTAAAATAGCACCAAATTTCTTTTCCATAAGGAGCGAAAATTGGTTGGAAGAGTTCACAAAATCTCTTTTAGTTCTCGTGAGTTAGTAGTGTCAATCTTGACGAGGAAAAAAACCCAGTTTTTATATTTGAGAAAAAAAAAAAGGTTCTAATGGTGTGGTTTTAGGGATCAGTGGGGTGTAAGGCTACAGATACCGCGCAATTAGCTCTAATTGGGAAAAAGATGCATCTTGCCGTGTTTGGGGTGGAAGGCTACAGCTTTTTCTAAGAAGCACTTTTTATTCTTTTCATGAATTTTTCCTAATGGTGTGGTTTGGGGATCAGTGGGGGTGATTTCGGAAATGGGTTTTGCTTTTGCAGGCCAATAGAGATTACGCAGTTAAGAGTACCGTTGTTCTCGCAATTTAAAAAATATTAAAAAAAATTATTTTTTTTGCTTTAAAATAATTTTAAAAAATAAAAAAATTTATTTTAATATATTTTTAAATAAAAATAATTTATAAAATTATTATTATTATTATTATACAAAACCATTGTTATTAAACCCGGATCGGTCCAGTCACCAGGTCGACCTGTCGGGCCGGTCTGGGTAAGGCAAAAAACTGGGATGATCATAACCCGGCAAAAGCTGGTTAACCCGCTGGGTTGACCTTTTACCCAGGAAAAACCCGGTTGAGACCCGTTTTTTTTCAAATGTGTTTTTTCTCTTAACGAGATCCCCTTTTTTATATATTTTTTAGTTGGTTATTAATCATTTTCAAAGTTCACTATATAAATATTAGAATAATATTTTATTTTTTCAATATGGGATTTGAAGCCTTTTAATATATATACTTTATGTTCACAAGAAAAAAATTATTTTTTCAATGTGGTATTTGAAACTCTTTAATATATATATATATATATATATTTTATATTCACATAAAAAAGTTGTGTTTTTTCAATATAGAATAAAAAAAATTAATTTAAAAACTTCAACTTAAAAGATAACATACTAACATAATATCTTTTTAATATGGGATAAAAAACCTTTTAAGATAATCTTTTAAACTTTATTATTTATAACATGTATAACTTATATTCATATGGATTATTTCTTAATTTTTTCTTATGAAATATTAAAATTTTAAATATATTTT
>Ga0325403_1000180_pt1 | contig 37443 bp, 12 predicted proteins | sample PopdelMetagenome_19_FD_205665 | JGI IMG/M metagenome (GOLD analysis project Ga0325403, IMG submission 205665) | Populus deltoides microbial communities from Bellville, Georgia, United States - Xylem-PdKOR-R4 | ecosystem: Host-associated > Plants > Phyllosphere > Stem > Wood/Secondary xylem... | reverse complement strand
TGATTGAAAACCTAATTAATTTTTTCAAGTCCGGATCAACCCAAGAACGAAAATGGTAACTATAAATGAAGGTGTGCTGATGGCTGAAGCAATTATTTACCACCATCTATAAATTACCAAGGTAATATTTTTGTACTGTTGAGGAAGAGCCCAGCAGACACGTGATTGGCAACTCATTTTCATTCTTCTTTTTATGCGCGTCGTTCAACAATTTTTATACAATAGGGCCCCACTTTGATCACGCCATTGCTCATCTTGTCACGTGAACAGCGAGGTGCGCATCCGCATCATCTTCTAATGTGGGCGCATGCACACCAAGATTAACCTCCTCTACCAAGGGACAAGGGGTGAGGTCTTGACAGGTGCACCGATTACTGACACGTGCGAAAGCCGTGTAGCCTCTCATTGGATGGTCTTAGACAGAGACGGTTACTGAATAACAACGATGACATCGCCACGTGGCGATAATCATGGTTGTTGGTCAGGCTTGAGTGGACTAGGTGACCGTTGGCGTGTTGGATTTGTCCGTTGACATTCTTAAATGTCAAATATGCCCCTTCGAAACATCACTGGTATATGTGGGTGTTTAATGTTATCAGGTCTTGAAATGTATTTTAATTATTTAGACTGTTATTTTATTTAATTATTTTTCTCATTAAAGATTTATGTTGCTTTCTTTAATTATTTAAATTGGTAGTTACTTTCCTCATTAAAGGTTTATGTTACCTTTTTCTTTTCTTATTTTTATTTTTCTTTATAGATAACCAAAGATGAGGTTTTTTAACCTGATTTATCAAGAAAATAAAATCTAAGGTTGGATTTATTTCTCATGACCATTAATGTATTTTATTAATATTATAGTCACATCTAAAAGTCTCACAACAAAATTACATTAAATTATGCATCATATATCAATGATATATTATATAAAAGAGAAATAATTTTAAAATTTAGGGTGTCATGACCCTTAAAACGTTTGTGAAAAAAAAAAGAGAAATAAATTATTAAAAATTATTAACAAGTAATAATCAAAAACTTATAATTCTTTCCAAAAACAATATTACAGGATAGGATACATATAGAAAAATTTACATTGGTTTCAACCTGATAATGCATGGGTGGTATATAAGATTTTTTTATATATATATTACTTATTCATTGGTGTAGTATATGGATGAGGTGATAAATAATGTATATCTGATCATTTCTATTTTGTTTGGGTAGAAATTATAAGTGATAAGAATTTTTTATACAAGTGGTAAGAGATTTGGAGGCTTATTTATTTACTATCATTTTTATTTATTTGAATTATGTTAGTGAATATACATTATAGTCAATTAGTTGAAACTAGTATGCACGTGCTTGTTATATGATATGTACACTGATTTGACCCGTAAAAGAATTCTACATGGAGAAATCACGTATGTCAATGAAAAGACTAACGTGATAATTGTGTAAGTGATCCTTAGATTTAAAATCATTAAATTATCTTATATAAAAAATGTTATGCTTTAATCTTGATCAAATGTTGTCCTAGTCAAGAGTAACAAACAAACATATATTGGGTATAACATAAACTATATGAATGTATTTGAGTAATGGAGAGAGGATTTATCACCCTAGATGAATTAAGAAAAATGTTCATTCTATTTTCAAATAGTAATGATAGTGAAATTCTTAATTAAGATAAAATGAATTTAAAAGGAGTTTGAAAATCTTATTTAAATAATTAATTACTATAATGTTAAGAATTAGAAAGATTTAACAAAGTAGACATACTATATACTATAATATCTAAATCAAAATATTCTTAATGAAAGGATAATGATTACACTAAAAAACTGATTACTGAAAAGTTAAGTCAAATCACCTATGACTTTCTAAATATTTAGGGGATCATGATAGATTATTAAACATTGTACTTGATATTCAAATATAAGTCAATCAATTTTTGAATTGACAATAAATTAAATTGTTTTATTTATTTTATTTTATTTTACTTAGGATTATGACTTATATTTGATCTAACTTATTAGGAAACCTAATAAATCATATATTCGTTAATCAAGTGTGACTTGATTATAAATAAGTTGTAGAAATTAAAAACTAAAATGTAATTAATACAGAGGATTACAATCTAAATATAAAAAAAATCAAGTAAGGACTTGATTGAAAAATTTTCTAAAATTATTCTAAAATAATATATGTGATATTATTTAAGGGGAAAACTGATTTTTTGTCATTTATAGTATTTTTAGATTTTCCTATAAATAGAATATCATGTTTCTTATTTTCTAAGAGAAAGTAAGTAGAGTACAATACAAAAACACTTAAAAAAAAAAAGAGTTGGCACTCTAAGGTATAGAAATCCTTTTTTAGAAGATTTCTTACTAGTGGTTTGTGTGGATTACCGTTGGATTCCAGACACTTGGACAACTTATGGTTTGTAACAACCAGCCTTGAAGAAGTTATTCAAAGCCGAAAAGAACTGCTCTTCAGGTAATATTCTCATAAACCCTGAACAACTTTAGATCTGTTTAATGAGATCCTTGGGACTTCTAAAAGAAATTTAAATTTATTGTTTTCTCTACGTGAATGTGTTTCGAGAAATCCATCTGGACGACATATAGTTTGCAACAACTAGCATTGAAGAAATTATTCAAAGCTGAAAAGAACATTTGCTTTTCAAGTAATCTTTGTAAACCCTAAATAACTCTAGATTTGTTTAATGGGATCCTTAAGACTCCTAAAAAAATTTAAATTTATTGTTTTTACTACTTGAATATATATTTTGGAATACCTAACAAATTACTTGGGATTTTTGGATCTCTATATTTATGTTTCTTATTGATTTTTTTTTTCTTTTTTCTTTCGGCGTATTTTCTTGACCACGGAGAGTATTTACAGGGTCTTGACAATTGTAGAACTATATCTATTTAGAAAATTCCATCCAATGTCAGTGGCAAATTCGTAGATAAAACCTCAACAAGGACTAATAATGGTAAGCACCCAGCTCCAACATATTTAGCTGACAGTTATCCTGATGATTTCTTCAGGTTTTGCTTCTTCCCGGGTTCAACCAAAAAAACATCACCTCCAGTTTCATGGCCACCTTCTAAAATCTATATTCAAATGGATCTGATCTGACCAGTTATCCTTTACCAATTCCAATTGCTCTCATTCAAGCCATAACAGGTTTCTTTCGTTTTTAGGTCCCAAAAAATTGCAGCTTTCATTGATTTCTCATCATCATCTACTTATTCCGGTTCTCATTGAACACACTTTTTTTTAACAAAAAACCAGACTTCCACAACAAAATTTTAGTCCGAAAAATTTAAACTCTCAGTTTTACTGAGTCTTCCAAGTACCACCCATATAGAATCTTGCTCCTTTCTTGCTAATCCAGTCACTTCGTAGATCAATTTTGTTATAGACTAGAAGTATGACTTCAGGTACGAGACTACCAACATGGAAAGAAAGAGAGAACAACAAGAGAAGAGAAAGGAGAAGAAGAGCCATTGCAGCAAAGATATTTTCTGGGCTAAGAATGTATGGCAACTACAAGCTTCCAAAACATTGTGACAATAATGAAGTCCTTAAAGCCCTCTGCAATGAGGCTGGCTGGACCGTCGAGCCCGATGGCACTACTTTCCGTAAGGTACTTTTCTTTTTACTCGTTTATTCACCATCTGTATTTCATTTCTGCTTAACTTTGGTTTTAGGCTTTTAGGTAGCCAAAACTTGAAAAAGTAACAGTTTTCATGTTTCAATTTCGTTTAATGAAGAAACAATAAAAAGAGAAGTGATTAATTTTCTTATTACTTGAACATGAATTCTGGGTTACTTCTAGTTTGATTAGTTTTGTCTGTTTAATCGCATTACTGTCCTCTCTGTGCATTTTAGAATCATTCATGACTCTGTTATCACAATAAGCGTTGGAAATCACAAAAATACTATGAACCCAGCTCCTGCATTTCATGATTATCGCTCAATTTTGCTTAAGCTAGCTTGGCAGTGGTTACTTTAGGTGTTAACTGGGTGGGGCTAGTTGTGGCGCATATTAACATAAGCTTGACATTGCATGCTAACGTGCGCCGGTTTCTGTTGCCGTAGCGGTGGCGTTACTGAGGTATTTTTCTTCTCTCTAAAGCTGGTGTGATCAGTGGGGTTAGATTCGTTTGCTGATTTTTTTGTATCGCCTTTCTGGGGTTTATCTCCAGCGCACGTTAGATCGTCAGCCTTGTGTTTTATTGGCTGCTTTTTTTATGAGTGCAGTGTTCACCGGCGTACGTTAGATCCGGTCAGCACTGCTTTAGCGATCTTGTTTCCTTTTTTAGTCTGGGTGATGTCAGTGTTTTTGCTTTCTCGCGTGAACCACAAGATTCTCTCTTTTCTTTCTTCTTTCCTTCTTTTGCCAACCAACTTTAAGACTCACTTTGGTCTGTTAGAGAGAACATGGAGCAGCAGCACAGACCTCCTAAGAAGACCAAAATGCCCTTGAAAACAACATGAGAGCCGTAGCATGTGGATGGGTGGTAAAGGGTCATCTTGACTGTAGGGGTCTGGGGCTCTCTTTCATAGATTTGGTTGAGTTGCTTTTAGTTCCTTGCCAGTAGAAATGCAGACCCTTTTTTCAGTTCTGTTCAGTTTCCCATTTGGGAGGTGTTTCTGCTGGTGATAGTGTTGCTGCTTCTTTTGTGGAGTTCCACTGGAGTTCAATTACTGTTCATCAAGTTGAGAATAAATTTACGTAAGTCTAGACGTCTAGTAAATAATGTCTGTTGGGCTTGGAGATTGTCAAAATACTTGTCTTGTTGGGTATGCGGGTTGTTTTAAGGAATGTTACAGATTGTCAGGTGATCTCCTTTTAAAATGAAAACCTATTAGATAAGATATTCAAATATAATTTATATAATTCTTTAACAAGAAATACAAGAATAATGGTATTTCCTGAGCTGAAACTCATTCATCCAGATGTAGGTCCAGGGGAAAAAAGACGGCAAAATTGTCTCCCCATCTATATGATATAATCTAGAGGAATGAAGCATTGGGAAGGATGCAGTAGTGGATTATAGAGGAAATTTATGGTGATTGTTGAGAGTAATATCTGTATCTTGTGAAGAAATGACCTGCGGAAGTGAATTTGTTAAAATTTAAAAAATGTGGATATTTATCCTTCATCCACTGTTAGGTTTTAATTGTTTATCTATACGTAAACTTGCTGGCTTAATATTTCTCTAAATTCACTTCCAATTCGATGCCATATTTTCCAGCTGCTCTGGTCATTTTATAAAGCCTTCTTCAGTTGTAGACACATGTTAGAGCTCCTATCTTTGCATCCTGACACTGCTTTGTCAAATGCCATTGGAAACTGACTCGTCCCTGTTACTAGTATGGTTGAAACTTTAGGCGCTGTTCTTAAATTGGATACTGGCATGCACGGAGGATATACTTGTAAGGCTGGAAAAATATATTTTTTCATCAAAATAATGCTACTTGTTTTTGTTATTGTTTGGCATATTCTTTGCAATAGCCTTACCAGTATCACTTCGTCAAGTCATCTGTGGTGAACTTTTTATGACTTCGTTAATGTTTTTTCCAAGCCCCTGGTTTCATCGTTTTTTTCTTTTTTTAGGGATGCAAACCTGTAGAACGCATGGACATTCTTGGTGTTTCTGCAACAACAAGTCCATGCTCCTCGTACCACCCTAGCCCTTGTGCTTCCTACAACCCAAGTCCTGGATCCTCTTCCTTTCCCAGTCCAGCTTCATCCTCATACGCTGCTAATGCCAATATGGATTGCAATTCCCTCATACCATGGCTCAAAAACCTCTCATCGGCATCTTCATCAGCTTCCTCCTCTAAGTTTCCTCATCTCTACATCCATGGTGGCTCCATAAGTGCTCCTGTTACTCCTCCTTTGAGCTCTCCCACTGCTAGAACTGCTCGAATAAAAGCTGACTGGGAAGACCAATCTATCCGCCCAGGCTGGGGTGGGCAGCACTACTCCTTCTTGCCATCTTCAACTCCACCGAGTCCTGGCCGCCAAATTGTTCCCGATCCAGAATGGTTTAGGGGGATTCGAATACCACAAGGGGGTCCAACGTCTCCCACATTCAGCCTAGTTGCCTCCAACCCATTTGGCTTCAAGGAAGAGGCTTTAGCTGGTGGTGGATCCAATGGTGGATCCCGCATGTGGACTCCCGGTCAAAGTGGTACATGTTCACCTGCCATCGCAGCTGGCTCTGATCATACAGCTGATATTCCCATGGCCGAGATTTCAGATGAGTTTGCATTTCGATGTAATGCTACTGGTCTAGTGAAGCCATGGGAAGGAGAGAGGATCCATGAAGAATGTGGATCAGACGATCTAGAGCTAACGCTTGGGAACTCAAGAACCAGGTGAGCTGGCATGATATTTGATTAAATAGATCAATTCTACTGTTGTTTACTTGAATCTTGTTGAAATGCAGATAAACAATTGCAAAAATGAAAATTCCCGAGTGAGCTTCCTTGCATGACCTTTCATTCTATGTTTTTACTACTGAGTTGTATAAGGGATCTTGGTGAGTAATTAGCCGTTGCTGCTCTCTGCTTGTTTATTTATTTTTCACTGTTTGCTTTAACTTATTTCTGGATAACACATAGATAGTGCTTCAAAGTGAGACGTGGTTTCACCCTTTCACTTAGTTAGTTTCACTCTAAATTCTATTGGAAGAACTGCTTCAACCGGTCGTCTTCCTTCAGTTTCTGGTTTGCCATTGAAGAGTAATGCTCAGTGACTCAAGTGAACGGAATTGTAATTCAATGCTTTTTGTGTGTTCTTTGGCATTGAAATGTATTGTTCATATTATCATTTTCACTTCCGTTTTAGCTTTTCTTCATTACCCTTGTTGCGCTTTCATGAAGAAAAGATTTCTTTTCAATAGATGACAGAAGGGTAAATTCAATCCTATTATTGCAAGTTGAGAGTGGGTGAGCTATCATCAAAAAACCACTTTATAGAAAATGATGACTGTCTCGGACCAGATCATTACTAGCTTGCCACCTGAAATCAAGAAATTAGAATGGCCAAATGTTATGTCTTTTTGAATGTATCGAATATCTTTTGACCAGCCCTGTTCGTATGGTGCCACGTATGATATCTGACCAGGAGTTTTCGTTGACAAGGAGTGCGCAACAACCACAAAGATGGGCTTGGCCCCTTCGCTTTAACAATTTTTCAAAGTTTTCAATCGAGTCTTATACTAGTCCATTCTTTGCCTTATCACGTTGGTTAGACCATCAGTTCTTGTCTCCAAAAACAACGGAATTGATTCAGGTTTTGATGTCCTCCACCTAAGCATGTTGGTGATGGAAAATGGCTCGGTGCGTTTGTGTGTGTGCTGGCGATAGTGAGAGAGACAGTGAGACCTCTTACCTACAATCGCAAACGCTGTGTTCATCAGCGATGAATTATAATGTGGAAATTGTACAGTTGCAAGTATACTCCTTTCAAGTGAGCATCCAACAAAAGCACCAGCGTTGTTGATCAGAACATTAATGAAAATGGCTCGGTGCGTTTGTGTGTGTGCTGGCGATAGTGAGAGAGACAGTGAGACCTCTTACCTACAATCGCAAACGCTGTGTTCATCAGCGATGAATTATAATGTGGAAATTGTACAGTTGCAAGTATACTCCTTTCAAGTGAGCATCCAACAAAAGCACCAGCGTTGTTGATCAGAACATTAATATTGATTTCCTTCTAAAGCAGCAGCAGCAGCGCCGCGGCGGCGGCCTCCTTAAAAAAAAATCAAATACCATCTGGAGACCTGCAAAGAGAATTACAGAACATGAAGGCCGACATAAGCAGAAGGAACAAAAGATAAGAATTTATGAGATGGGAAGAGCGTGTGCTAAGAAAGCTAAGTATATCACTCATACTTGATGAACAACGCAACAGTCCCATCTTTGAGGACTGTAGTCAATAGATTATTTCCTGAAAACAATCAAGAGGCTATGCATGGACCAAAAAAGAAGTTTTACTCATGAAGATTGCAGCTATAATTTGAAAGTAGCACCGCGATGAATTCCATGGTAAAACGAGGTTTATCAAAAAAAAAAAAAAACAAAAAAAAAAACATAGAAATACCTTTACTGCAACAGTAATTAGATTGGTGGCTAGGGTAGGGCTGCATGCTCGACCAAAAATTTTTAACATGAAAAAAAAGTTTGGGAGATGACTAAAACAACATTTTCGAATAATCATATTAGAAAATAAAATAAGATTAAAAAAAGATGTTAACCTATTAACTTTTTAAACTTGTACTACGGTTTATAAAAAAAAATCATAAAAGTCAATCCCTAGAAAATAAAATATTAAATGATAAAATTAAAAAAATCTAAAATAATAAGAGCCAAAATGAAAATAATAAAAATATAAAGAAAAAAATTCAAAAAAATGAGGGACAAAATGGAACAAAAAACACTATAAACTTAGTTTGAAGGGTGAAATTATAAACAATAAAACTTTTATAAAAGGGTTAAGGAAAAAAATTAAAAATCAAAAGAATAAGAATCAAATTGAAAACATTAGTAAATGAAAAAAAATGAATATATAGATATATAAAAAAATTAAATTTTTTTTTAAAAGATAAGAATAAGACTAGGAGCTGTTGAGCCTAGTAAGCTAGACCATACACCTGACATATGAAAAAATGGCTCGTGTACGGACCTTTATTCTTTTATAGTTAATGGAGTGGACGACATGTTATTCGCCCCAATTTACTTTGAAAAAAATAGATAACGCGTTATCTAGAGCTCCCCACAGTGATTGAAAAAACAAGGTTCCTGATTTTTCTTTTGAAAATTCATTTTCAACTTATTTACACCTAGAAAACACTCTAAGTACCTTGTCAAACCAATCCATGACCTCCAAAAAATGTAAAAAACTGCCTCAAAATCCAAAATCAACTCGAACAAAAAATCTTCTTGAACTCAAATATGTTTTTTTAGGCTCTTTCAAGGTAAAAAGAAAAAAAAACATCTTATTTGAACTTCTTTCATCACATAGAACTATTTGGCACAAAAATCAACTGTTTTGATGGTTGGAATCGTCGTTACGTCAACTTTCTCTTTTTACGCTGAAATCTAATGAGCCCTATTATCTCTTCCACGAAAAAATAATTGAAAAATAAAAAAAATAAAGTTTGATAACAAAATTAAATTTTCTAAAATCAAAGGGACCAGTCACGTGATAGATAAAAAAAATAGGAGACTAAAATGTGTTTTTCAAACAAATTTTAAAGCCGCCACTTATTTTATCTTCTTTTTTTCAATTCAACCTTATCTCCCAAAAAAATATGCAACGTGATGCTAATTTCATCTCAAAAGGACTAATTGTGCAAAATAAAAATTTGAAGATTAAATTAAAATTTAAAAAATTGCTTCAATCCAAGTGACATGTAAGAAAGTAGTAAGAGTATAATCAAGAGCCCTTCTAGTTGCTTTTAATAATAATAATAATAATAATAACAATAATAATATTGGTTATATGTGATATTTAATCTGCAAAAAGATTCACGTGAACTCTCAATAGTCAAATTACAAACATGGAGCAAGAATCTATAATGTACTAGTTGGGGTTGGTTCCTTTCACTCCATTCTGTTTTTTGTTTTTGGAGAAAAAATTATGGCAAGAACCATTCACACTAATCCAACTCACATCACATTTTATTTCACCCATTTAATTTATTTGATATGATTATTATCCTGCAATGGCGCAGATCCATAGCTCACATAGAACACGACCACCTTTGACAATAATCTGTTACCTTGTCCTCAACTGATGCCCCCTCTCCTTAACCTTAACATTGCTAAACCAGCTTCTTTTACCCTCACTTTCCCTCAAGACGTGCATCATTAGATTCTCATCTCAGCTATTCCTCACTTTATGGACAAGCTGCTTCTGACAGTCAGAACTCTTAGCCATGGAGATGGGCGGCCACGCACTCAGCAGGAAACAAGGATACATCCCTTTCTTCTAGGTTCATATTATCCAATTCTAAAGAGGGATTATTATAAGGGGAAGGAAAAAGATTTTTTTATTTCACCTTCAAGTCTTCGCTTTGACCTCCTCTCTCTTGCCCCAACCAAAAAACTAGAGAGAAGAAGGATTGCTTTACATCCTCCCTCCCCCAGCATTTCAGGTTACTCTTTCCATCTCTATCCTCCATCCTTCCACCGAACAAGACCTTTAACTTAACAGGGACTTTGCCATTGCAAAATGATTCAGTCAGCAACACTGCTCTAATGGTGTATAGCTTATCTGTCTGCAAAATAACCAGTGACTGTCAACTTTCTCGTGCAAATAGGGTCAACAATTAAAGAAATACGAGGCTAAGGAATGTGAATGGAAGAATTCCAGCTTCCATTTCTGCTGCTTCTTCTATAGCTACACATATATATTCCAAAGTGCATCCAATCTCAAAATCCCTCAATCTAATGCAAACCAATTGAGAAAACTTTGGGTCTAATATTCAGTGAAATTCAGACTCATAATTCATATGTATAAAATAGAGTCTCGAGGTGTTCCTGAATTTCAGATTCTATCAATCTGAAAACCCTTCAATCTTAGGCAAAGCAGTTGAGGAAACATTAGAATTAGAATTTTCTTTTTTTTAAAAATAAAATGATAAGGATAGTTAAAACACTATGACCCTACCACTAATGTTTTTACCATATTACTCTTTTAAAAAAACTCATATGCTAATGGATAAGAGTTTGATTGTGTATGCAATAAGATTATTTCGGCATTTTCAAATTGCCGAGGGCAAGACAAATATTTTTCTTTTTGAATACACAATAAAATAACATTAATACCTTTAGAGGTTAGAAATTCTTGGATGCTACAGTGGGTTATATTTGTACTTTTATATTAAATGTACACAACAAAATAATCAATTTGCCTTTATAGATAAAAAAAAAAAACACAATTAATTGACAATGATGGGTTTTTCATCTTTTTCTATTGAGAAGCATAGTAAAAATACATACTTACCATTGAAGTTCAATTTTTTATGCCTGGTTGTGATGGTATTTCTAGCATTGTACTTTTGGTTTTTTCATTGTTATTGGGTAAAGTTAGGGGCATTTTGGTCTTTTGATAGATTAAAAGCATTAAAAACAATTTCCACGTGTTAGTCGCTATGTCATCTTTAAATGATGAGCGTCGATGATTTTGGTGGTAAAAAACACTATTCCGGGACAACGTTTGATTCTTCTCGGTGTTTCCTCCATGTACCAACCGTGTATACACCAAACGACTCTCCGATTTGGCTCTAGCGACCATTTCTTTTCCTTTTTCTTTTTTCTCTCTCTATTCTTTGATGTTTACACCTGCCTTGTAATTTTTCAAATCAGCCTTTTAACTTCTCTTACCTTTTGATTTAGTCCCTGGTTTTTTGGTTAATATTTGTATTATTTGAAATAATTTATGAAAATAAATTTATTTCAATTTCATCCTTATTCAATTTTTTCATTTGTCAAATTTGGTCCTTATTCTTCTAATTGCTATTTATATAATTCGAGTCTTTTTTATTTAGTCCTTGGTCTTTTGGCTAATATTTGTTTTATTTTAAATAATTTATCCAAATGGTATTTTGTTTTAATTTTATCCTCACTTAATTTTTTTCATGTGTCAAATTTGGTGTTCATTCTTTTAATTATTATTTATATAATCTGAGATAATTTTTAGAATTGAATTTCTTTTAGATTTCACCCTTTATTATTTTTTTTCCTATCATATTTTATGCCTCATTCTTTTTATTGTTATTTTTTTTTGTTTTGCCAAATTGTTTAGCTAGGTTGGTATTTGTTTTTACTCAATTTCATCCTTCAACATTAAATTAGTTTGGATTTGAACTTCTTGGTTAAGCCCATGTCTAGGATTTTACAGGTTACAAGTTTGGAAAATTAATCCAGCTCTAGAAGATTCACCCGTGATAGATTTGGTTTTTTTTTTTATCATTTTTTCAAGCTAATGTTTTTTCATTTTTATCCTTTAAAATTTATTTAATTGAAAATTAGGATTTAATTTTTTATTTGCAATCTACCTGCATTGTTTTGTCCTTCATTTTTTCAATTGGATTATCTCAAGTTTTTTTATTTGTTATTCTTTGTATTCACAATGAATTTTTCTTCTTGAATTAAATGCATGCCTCATTTAGATTTTGGTGCGGTTCAACCCCTAAAGTTTCAAATTTCCTATCATCTAGTCCCTATTATTTTAGAGATTCACATTTTAGTACCAAACTATATTTTTTTTAATTTTCAATCCATAAATGTTGAAAGCAAAGAGGGAAAGTCATTGTCCTATAAGTTTCAGATTTCCTATCATCTAGTCCCTGTTATTTTAGAGATTCACATTTTAGTACCAAATTGTATTTTTTTTAATTCAATCCATAAATGTTGAAAGCGAAGAGGGAAAGTCATTGTTCTATAAGGATTACTATTGTCATCTTCAACTCCATGTATGTTGTCAACACTAGAAGTTGACATAACCATCATTTCTACCATGGTCTCGTAAGAAACAAATGGTTTTCCGTGTGCATACCACCACAGATATTCCTCTATAAACCTTTTTTTTTGTAAAAGATGCATCGTTACAATATCTGGATCGAGAAACTTTTTATTTTTACACATCTTGCATGGACACGTAATGCTCTGATTAGATATTTTTACACATCTTCTATTGAACCTATATCAAATAATGATGACAACATATATTAATTAACTACGTTAACTAAATAAATTTGAAAAAATATTGGTTTAACTTAAGATTATTCAACATATTTTAATAATTCTCTTAATTTATTATCAATTTTCTATGTAGATACAAATTTATACACATTAACAGAAATTACAACTTGAAAATAAAATTAACAAAATCTAAAACAAACCCGTTAAACAAGCCATTATTTATTTCACCACAAAACACCTAAGTCGGTAATTCGACATAAATTTCAACAATTTAAAAACAAATACAATTTTACAAAATCTAAAACAAACCATAACATGTACAAATAATAAATCCATAAAACAAGTTTGTTTGAGAAAAAACAATAAAACAAGTAAACACACAAAAAATATATATATATTACAAAAATATGCAAAAAAAAAATAACATTTTAAAATTTTATTCAAATTAAAAAAAAAGATAGATTTGCTTACTTAAGGTGGAGAATCCTCAATAAAAGTTTAATCAAAACACAGATGCTGACAAATAGAGTGTTATTGTGACTCAAAAAGTTATGGAAGGTTGAGTTGAGTAGAGATTGAGGGGAGTTGTTTTGTTGCATAGAAATTTTACAAGGAAGAAGTAAAAATGGGGGGAGGGGGAGAGGAGGTTCGAGCAGCAAGTCATATATTAAATATTACCGATAGATTTATCGACGGTGACTCCATCAGCCATTCTATCGGTATTAATGCCATATCACTGTATGGTTTGCTTGTTTAAATCCTACTGTAATTCTACCGATAATTGCGTCTGTAAAAACTTACATGTCATTGCATTGTTTGGATTTTTTTATTCCTTCTATTCCGATTGCGATTCCCTCGATATACACCAATAACATATTTTCATTGGTATTTACTGATGGGGTTAGTGATAGAAGAAAAATTCGGTCAGTCAATATAATAGCAAAATATCAACAAAAAAATTTGTCAGTATTTCTGTTTGTATTCACCAATTTTCTGGTGGTGATCACTAAAAAGTTTTTAGAAGAGAGAAAATAATTGAATAGCAATATTCCAACCATAAAAAAGGTTAAGATTTGTGTCAACAAGTTTTTATCTCGAAAGTGGTGCAATATGGGTTATGTTTTTCTATGAACATGCCAGAAAACTAAATTAGGGTTTAATTTGGTTTTTTTATTTGTTTGATTTTCATTTTTTTTATAATGATTTTGGGTTTTTTTGGGATTGGCAATTGGCTTTTTGAGTTTCATATGGTGTTTTTAGTTTCATATGGTGTTTTTGAGGTTTTTTTAATGTGAAAACAATCTAAAAATTGGGTTTTGGGTTCAAAAAAATTAGAGCATGTTGTCCACTCCTTAGAAAAAAAATTCCAAGTGCAAGCCTAGACTTTGTGCCCAGGATTTTTCATTAGATATCAAGCACGTGGACCTAGCCTTTCAGGCTCATTAAGGGCTAACCTTTCTCTTATTTTTTAAATTGCTTTGTTTAGCTTTATTTTTTTAAATAGTGATCGATCTATTTACATTTTTTTTAAGTTTCATAATGTTTTAAAAAGATTAATTTAATTTATCTATAATTTGTTTTGTTTTATATTACTATAAATTAATTGTCTTTATATGATACTTTTATAAAATAAATGAAAATTAGCCTTTAAGATGAAATAAATAAAAATGCATAGAATAAAAATCAATATAAAATATTTATATGTGAATCTATCTTTTACGTCAACTATGAAGATTAGCTTTCTAGTTTCCACTTTAGTTTTTAACTAGTGTTAACAATTTTTATTTATTTATCAATTCATAAATTCTTTTATTTCATTTTATAAAGCATGAAAAATATATTTTCATTTATTGATTAAAACTTTTTATTATACATGAAAATCCATCCATAACACAATCTTTTCCTTGTATTGCATTAAGAATTAGCTAGATTGAAATCCTACCCTCAGCGTAGAGTAAGTACAAGGCTAGTTGTATCTAAAAGCAAACAACAATTCAAACTCGAGTTTCATATTACAAGAAACTCTAAAAGGCATGGCATAAAACTGTAGGATTTTTCACTGTGGCCCAAGAATCATTTCATTGTGAACTCATTGTGTAAAATTTTCTATTTTTTTTTAATTATGGTCATTAAACTTGTTTTTAGGCGATTTCATCCTTTCATGACTTAATTGAAGGATAATTGTTTCAAATTTGTAAAGAAAGAGGAAGAATGAAAGAAAAAAGATTAAAATGAAAAGGCAGGAGAAATTGGGAGGCAATTTCAAAATTGGATTGAAAAGTTTATTTTGGTTCTCCTACTTTTAACTTGTAATTTCTTAGTTCCTCAATATTTTGTAAATTTAATTTTGATCCAAAACATTTTTTTTTTAATCTTTGGTTTGAGAAAGGAACTCTTTGTTGATATTGATTCCAACAACAAAAAAACACTGATTTTGATGTTAAATGATTTCATTCAATTAAGAGAGTTTAATCTAGGTGTTTTGTAACAACTCAACTCTTAAACATATTTTTCAATCAATTTAGTTATTAATTAATAGTAAACTGATTTTTTTTTTATATTTATCAAAATTCTAGAGTTTTTATTAAAATAAAACATACCAAATTATTGATAATTCAATGTTTCACAAGCAAAATTCTCAACCTAATGTTTGTTTCCTTGATCCAATATCTCCGGAATCATTTCCACATCAACACATTTCCCACAAGTTCATTACTTTATAAAATGTTAACAATATATATATATATATATATATATATATATATATTAACCAACCACTCATCATATACTTGAAAATATGTTATTGTATATCATCCTACAATTATAACACAAAAATTTAATGTACTAAACATTTAATTCACATATATTTACAATAAAAAAATTAACAATACTCATTACATCTTCATAATATAGTATTCATACATATGTTTTATAAGTCCAAAATAGACCTAATGTTATTATATTACATGAATTAAAACATGAAGTATTCTACTCTTGAAGCTAACATGAGGAACTTGAAAGTAAAACAACAAATAATATAAATAAATCAAGTAAATAAAATAATTCCGACAACAAAGAAATAAAACAATATTTTCACTTTTATCTTTTCATTATTACTACATATTATTTACTTAATAATATATGTATCATTAACTTAATACTGTTATCAATTTTTGAATTGATATCATTAACCATTTTCATCTTAATATGGTTAATAAAAAAAAATATACCGATTCAAATCACTTGGTATCATTAGCCGTCAATCCATTAGCAAGCTAATTAATAAATGTCGATACCAACATACTCGTGTTGATATCATTAGTGTTTCCTTCAGGAATGACTAATCAATAAATATCAATGTTAATATCCTTGTCTTCCTTTTCATCTAAGAACGACTAATTAATAATGCTGATATCAATACCCTTGTAATGACATCATTAGTCTTCTCTATTTATTTGGAAATGACTAATCATAGATGCTGATATCAATACCCTTGTAATGATATCATTAGTCTTTTCTATTATCCAAAAAAGACTAATCAATAATGTCGATGTCAAGGAGCCTTTGACACACTAGCCTCCATCATCGGAATGACCAATTAAATCATAAATCCTTATTCTTATTCCACTAATTTAATTATTTATATATCAAGTCAAATCAATGACAATTAATTTAATAATTAAAATAATTCTACCAATAATAAAAACTAGAAAATAGATGTTAAACACCTATCTGCTGCTAGAAAGTCGCAGTACATGTCCCCACCTGTAATCATGCTATCGAGGTATTCATAGTCAATACATGACTATATTACCAACACAAAAATTTTGTTACTTCATTCTATATTAAATTTTTATTATGATTGGGTATAAATCACTCTTCAATTATTTCTTCAATCTTTTCTTTTCCCAATTTCCTTAATCCAACATAGCTACATATAATTAATAACACAATTTATTAAATCTATTCATAATATTTATAATTAACCCAACTCCTTATAAATAAAATCCACGCATTCCTTCCATTTTTCTTTATCATGCAATTTCATTTAATTTCCATGCATTAAATACTTTAATTAACCCTTTAAAATTCCCTCCGAAACACTATGTGTTGGCCGATAGTTCCAAGTATAAAAACACATTTATTTTTTCTTCAATTTATTTTAATTAACACTAAACCTATTAAATCTACATGCTAAAGAACACTAATTAAATTAAAAACTTTATCAACATCATATCCACTCATCAAGCTAAATTTCTTAAAATTATAAACCTAACTATCACCTCTAATCCCATCACAAACATCATTATTTTTAGTAAAAGAAATTCTCACTTCAAATCACAATTAATCAAAAAACAATTTGTAAGAGGAACCTTTTTATCCACTTTCCTCTCTTCCTTTTACTTCTCCTCACTTGATTTCTCTTTATTTAGTGTTTAAGAGATTTATCTCTCACAATTTCATAAGATTTCCCTTTTATTTTTCTTATTTTCCCCAAGTTTTTTCTAAGATCTCTCAAGTTTTTCTTTCCTTTTCTTTCCTTCTTGTATGGACAACCATGAGCCTTATATTCATACCTAACAATTTCAAAAATTCCCTTTATGTCTCTTCTTTGTAACCTTTCAAGTTTACCAAGTAACTTAATTATCTTAGATTTTATTACTTATTTTTATGAAAACTAAGCTGAGTTATTTTAAATTTCACTAAATTATCTTCCAATATATTTTTTCTCTACTTAAATTATTTCTATTCAATTTTTATTCGTGCTTTTGTATTTTTTATTTTTTGGCAATTTTTTATATTTTCATTTTTTTAAAATAATACCTAAACTTTTTATTCCAAATCTTTTAGTTCCTTATCATTCCCTCAGTATAAACATTTAATTTACATATTCATCATAATATTTATTTCATTGGCCTATTGATTTTTTTTATTCGGGGTTTACATGTTTATTTTTTGTCTTTTCCCTACCTAAGATGATAAATCTAAGTTTGAGAAATTTTTGGATTTTCAAATTGATTTTGAATTTCTCAAAGAATTTTTGGGTTAAAAATTAATTTTTTAAGGAAAAAAACTGAACACCCAATTTTCCAGCAACCCCTGATCACTAGAAACTAGGTCTGCAAACAACGAGTTGTCTATATCATTTTTAAAAACTATATTAAAGGGTGGGTGACCTATGGTCCTCCCTTAAATATTAAAAATAATAATAGAGAAAATGATGCATCGTTCGTCCTTTAATAGTCGGATAAAAGACCTTGCTTCTAGGCTAGACATGCAAGCCATGCCTTTTTATGGGTTGGGAGCATTGGTAGGCTCAAATGCTTGACTGATTATTTTTTTTAATTTAATGTGTTTTTAACCCTAAAATAATTTAAAAAATAAATTATTTCATCATTTGTTTTTTTAAAGGTATTTTGTTTTTATTTAACTTGAAAAAAACCTTGTAAGTTGTTATTTAAGTCCCAAACACCAATCTTAATTTTTTTTGAACTTGTTTTTTTGATATAAAAATAGTCTCGTGCATCTAGTTGACATATAAGTAAATAAAGAATAATTTTGAAAATAAAAAGCTATTAAATCTAATGAGATACATGAACTAAATTGCGAGTTTGACAAGTTAACCTTAGTTAATATAAGTCTTTTTTTTTTTAATTTTTTTCCCAACCATCATAATTTATTTTTGTTTGTTTTTTATGAGTTTATTACAGTCTTATGACCAAGGTCACATACTTAGTTAATTAACTCAGTTTACTCATATCGATCTAAGACACTGTTTTCTTATAATTGTTTTTAAAATATATTGTTTAATATGCATTAGTTTCTGAATTCATGATTAACTTTTTTTCTCTCTTAGAAAACATATTAACTATGCGTGGACTTTTTTTTGCATTAAAAAAAAGATTAATTTGACTATTTTTTTACGTGTTTTTCTTATCATATAATTCAATAAAAGATTGATTATAAGAGACAAAGCTATTCAACACAAATTGGTTCGTTATCTATATTACGATATCATATATCTTGATATATATTTATCTTTTATTTTTTGATTTAATTTGTAGTAATTATTAATAATTTTATTTTTTTAATTAATTTCCACAAAAAATTCTTGATTTATTTAAATAAACGCAAGCGTTTGCGATTATAATTTTTTCCAGGTGACAAATTACACGTTGTAAACTTGTGCACATTCTTTTTTCTGCGCCCAAAAAAAAAAAAGCCAGCCCACAACTACGCGCATGCCAGATAGTTAGTGTATACTGTATACCTCTATCCCATGATAACGATGACAAAGATACCAATGGCTAAAAGTGTGAGAGTGTGTTTGGCAGTGTGGTTGTGATTATTTTTTAAATAGTTTTTTGTGCTAAAATACATGTCAATGATTTTTTTTATTTTTAAAAAATCATTTTTGATATCAGCACATCAAAATGATTTGAAAATACTAAAAACATATTAATTTGAAGTTAATAAAAAAATAAAAAAATTTTAAATTTTACTAAAAATACTTTTGAAACGCAGAAACAAACAGACAAAATGCAGCATGCATCCGACCATAAAATCTGTAATTTTCTTGAACAAAAACCAATGGGATGATCCAATTTTTATTATTGTTCTGAGCTTAACTTAACCGTGGATCAATTTTGGCTTAATACCCTCTCGTTAAGGAATTGTCTCTCTATGCTACACATACATACATACATAAATATTTATGGGACCAGGCCGTAAACTTGATAAAAGCATCACAATCTATTTATAATTTATTAATTTTAAGGGGTATAACTTATTTGGTTAAATTCTAAATTTATTTTTTATAGATTATTAATTCAAATTTTATAAACTTTAAAGTCATTAGAAGTTTATATGATCGTTAACTTCAAGATGTGTTAGATTAATTGAGATACACATAAACAAGTTGTGTCCATATTAATTTAAAAAAACCATGAAAAGTCTTGACGCTTTACATCTCAATGTTTAAGGAGAAGTTGTTAGGAAGTTTGATATTAATTATTTTTTAAAATGTTTTTTATTTAGAAATATATTAAAATAATATATATTTTTTAAAAATTAATTTTAATATTAGTATATTAAAATGATAAAAAAAATAAAAAATAAAAAAATAAAAAAATTTCAAAATTTTTTATAAATACTTTTAAAATAAAATAACCCAATATATGTCTGTTACTCAACTACACTGTTGAATACTATAAGACATGAATTTATCAACAAAGATAGTTTTCACCATCTCTGTATTTGGTGATACGAAGACCCTCCCATCCATCGGCTCACCGAGCCAGCTCCACTATTCCCTGACAAGGTTGCAGCCTTGGAATCATTACCACCTTAAAGCCTTATCACGATGTCACTTATGTTGAGCTTAAGATCACTCTGACTCACTGCTGGAATATCCCATCCGCTGTTCACTATATTTCTAAATATTTTCTCCATTATAATATTTTACTCGTTTTTTTTTATTATACTAAAAGAACAAAAAATAAGCACTCATTCCAAATTCCAACTCTATATAAATACTAAAAATTAAAAGAAGGATAATAACAGTTTTTCTTAATTTTTTTTAAAATATATTAAAATAATATTTTTTTAAAAAATTACTTTTGATATATCACATTAAAATAATTTAAAAATATAAAAACAATTAATTAAAATTGTTTTTTTAAATTTTACAATAAAAACAACCATTCCAAAAAAAAAAAAAAACAACATGGTGACAATCACGTAACATTGATTGGCGTTCCGGTCGCCCTATAATAAAATCTCCATCCTTAGCTAGACACAGGTATTAGCATCAACGTGGCAGCAAAGCAATCTATATGCGCAGTACACCCCCGGCGCACATTTTCACGCTCCACCCCTTTCACACTAAAAAAATCGCTTCTTCATCGATCTCCACTCTCTGTTTAGAAAACACGAAGCCCCCAATTCTCTCTTTCAAATCTCTAGTTTCACACTTCGATTCCTCTGTTTAGGCAAAACAAACCCTATAATTCATTCCTTTTAAATCGAAAAAATTAAAAAAATAAAATTCTGATCTCAAAATCACCTCTTTTTTTTTTTTGTCTAAAATTATAAATCAAAGCTTGAAATTTTGTTTGATTTATTAGCTTTGGACTTTAGGGTTTCTCAGATTCTACTTCAAAGTTAGAGTTTTTTTTTTTTTAACTTTGTTTTTGTTATCTTTGAAGCGGATATTTTTTTTTCTCGTCATATTGAAGCTGTTTTTAGTTTCTATCATTTCTACAACAACCACTGTCACCTAACCCAGGCTCATCCTTAAGAGTCTTTAAACTTTTTCTGTTAATAAGTCACCAAAACCTTCAATTTTGTGTGTTTTCAACGAATTTGTCTAGTGCCCAATAGTGAAAATCACATGAATATTTGAATTTCACAATCGAATGTCGGTAGAAAGATCATTTGAAGCATGGGAGGAGGTCCAAAGGCATGGCCAGGACTTCGCAGACCGGCTAGCTCAAGGCTTTACAGGCCTTATACAGTCACATATAACTTACCCACCTGCGTTTTCTTGGCCAAACCCTCCAAAATCGAAGCTTTTCGATGTGGAGTTTCCAGGACACGGTTTTAGTAAAGGGGATTTTGGGGTTTTGACTGATAATTCTGGGATAAATGGGTTTTCGGCGATTTTGGATGTTGGAAATAGGATTGGACAAGCTGGGGCTGATTTTGGTGCGGCTTTGAATGGGATGGTGCATCAGTTTTTTCGGAGATTGCCGGTGCCTTTTAAGCAGGATGAGACTGGGGGGCTTGGGGTGAGGATGGATGGTAAAAGGAGTGAGGTGGGGTTGGGTTTGGAGGGAGAGTTGGGTTTGGTTAGTGAGAGGTTGAGGGATTTTGGGTTTGTGGAGGATAATGGTGGTGGTGGTGGGGTGGACGGCTTGTTGGAAGAGGAGATTGGTGGGTTAAATTTGAAGGGTGTGGGATATCTTGGTAAACCACAGGTAATGACTTTTAAACGCCATTTTGTTTAAGAATTTGGTTGTGTTTGTTTTGTTAGCGTGGAAAGTCCTTATTTCAGACAACAATGGTAATTTATGTGTATTTTCTAATGCTATTGAAGGAATAGATTGCCTATTAGATTTTTAAATTAAACTGTCCGTTTAACTGTTTGCTTGGAAGCGATATTTTATCTTTTGAAACTCGGTTGGGAAAATCTCTTGGTTCTACAGATTTATGGAGGATGTGATTTGATTGATTTTCAACTTTTTGAAGTCTGGAAAGGAAGTTCACAGAAATAGTGTGGTACACAGTCTAGATAATAGTGACTTTTTTGGAAACAATTATGCATTGGAAGCCATAGGACTTCCTGTTTGAGAAAGACCATGTCTTTTTAGAAGTATTGGCTGGTGCAAATTTTACAATAGTACAGCATCCAGTCTAGTTAGTAGTGCCTATCTGGAAACAACTGAACGTTTGAAGTTTATGCCATTCCATTTGATAACGGTTGTGTCTAAAACAAAGAAAAATGAATTACACCTACCTCCTTTCTCCTTTGGCAGACATGCTTTGTTTTAAAAGCAGTTTGTCTAACAAATGCTGACTTGCTTTCCTTTTAAGGTCAGTTGTGTTTGTTATGTTCTCATTAATGATCTACTTTTGCTTTGTGCTGTTTGTTTAACTTAAAGTTTCAAGCAACTTAAAAGGCTTTTAGAGGAGTGTAATATCCTTGTGGTTTTCATTGTTTCTAAGTAGAACTTGTCCTTGGATAATGTGGTTGATCATACATATAGAATTACCAGTTGGATTTGGTTTTGTAGCAAGGTCGCATTTGATGGAATCTAGTCAAATTATTTGCAACTGAAGGAGTGGTTCTATGGTGTAACCTGTCACTTGTTGCAGAATGTGTCAAAGCACAATTTGCTTTGATGTTTAAATTTTGCATGATCTGAACAACATCAAGCAACCCTTGCAGAAGCCACTAAGTCTCACTGTTTTGTTTTTTTATCGTTATTGTGATTTTTTTTTGTTTTTAGTTAATTCCTTTTAATCATTAACACATTGATTAAGTAGACATAATCTCACTAATTGGACCTTTATGTGGTTCATGCCTGATTTTTTTCCTGTACTGTTTTTTCTGTGCATTTCTCAACGTATCATTTTCGATTTCCTTTTTTTTTTTTTTTTTTCAATCTCTGTATGTTTCAGTTTGGTTCTTTTTGGCAACAAGGTAAAAGAATTGGTTGCATGTATTAAAATTGGTCGTGTTGTCTGATAATGTTCTTTCTATACATGCTTTCATTGTAGCTATTTATTCAAATAGGAGATTCTGCAACCATAAGTGAAATGCTTGAAAGACTGGGTGGGGTAATAATAAAAGGGCAATAACATGTTATGATTACATGTAACCTTATGTTCTTGGCTGGAGGTCAGTTCAGTTGAATTATCTTGATTGTGTTTGATATAGTAGTGTAAAGGGGGCAGTAACATGGAGCTTGGTTCAGTTGAATCATTTTGTTTGTCTGTAGTTTTTTATCCTCTTTAATTTTTTATGGCCAAAAGAATTTTTAGTACAGATGGACAGCAAAAGTTTCCTTGCTGTAGTATTCTTGTCCTGTTGCCCTTTTTGTGATCATAATTGAAGGCTATCAATTTGGCTTTAATTGTATTCCATTTGTGCAGTTTATTTGATGATTCATTTCCACTGAATGCAGGGGACCATAAACATTACCTCAACTTATGACAGCAGAACTCACAACATTGAGAGTTCTTTGGTTGCAAGGGGAGATTTATGGAGAGTAGAGGCATCACATGGAAGTTCCACATCAGAAAATGATAATTCATCTCTGTTCCTAGTCCAGCTTGGACCTGTGCTGATTTTGCGTGATTCAACCTTTCTTCTGCCTGTGCATCTGTCAAAGCAACACTTGCTTTGGTATGGCTATGATAGAAAGGTATGGCCAATTTTCTGTTTACCTCGCTGAAATGTGAAAATAGATGCGATTGTAGAACTGTGGAAAAAGATGCTCAAGCTTTTTGATATTCTTTTCTAAACCTTCAATCAAACAAGGAAAAAACCTCATCTATCCAACAAACGTATTTGCTCTTAAGCTTCAGATTTTGCCTGAAGCTTGACAAGAAATGGCAATGGACTATAAAGACGTGAGCTTAAGTATCACTAAACATTAGTAGTTTGCTCAATCCCAGTTGTTTTATTGATCTCCAGCTATTCCTATTAATTGCATGTTGTTAGCTTTATGGCAACCTTTCTTCTGTACTTATTTTTGACATTACAATTGTTGTTTTTTGGTGCATATGCTGATATAGACTTCACCATCAATACCTATTATTTACCTTTTAGCTTCCGTATCTTAAGATCTTCTGTTGTTGATCATGTTTTCCTGCCTTTATTTGATTTGTCTTTTTGTTTTTTAATACAGAACAGTTCATTGAGAATCAGTTTTTTCCCTGTACTATACTAGAATCTGCATTTGGATGTCTTTTTATGATTGCTTTATGAAATTGTTCTTCTCATGTGCCATTTTTCTTGTTTCTTTGTCAGAGTGGAATGCATTCTCTGTGTCCAGCTGTGTGGTCAAAGCATCGAAGGTGGTTGTTAATGTCAATGCTCTGTCTCAATCCTATAGCTTGTGTAAGTTAGAGCTCCTTTTAAGATATGAAAGGCATTAAAATCAGTTTATGTTTCAATTATCATATTTTTTTTAGAGGCTTAATTAAAGGTGTGGGTAGCCAAAAACAATAGGCTGTATTCTACATCTTGTAGAATCAATGAAGAAGTGGATACAGGAAGCATGATCCTTTGACTTTGAGTTACTGTTGTGGGATAGGATTGTGTTCCACACTTCTTTATGGTATAATGCTTTAGGATTGTTTAGCTGGTATTCAACAGAATCAAAGTGCGCTCGTGTTCGGTTCTTTTTATTGGGGTTTTTTTCTATAAATCCTTCCCATTCTAACAAATTTCTTTCTTTCATCCTTCCCCAAAAGTGCATTTTTATCAGTGCATGATGTTTCATAGTTGAATTTTCTTTTTTTGTAGTTGTTTCACTGTCTTGAAAATCAACAAGTGTCATGCCATTTCCCCTTCTTCAGACCAAGTAAAAATTCCTTAGGTTTGGAAGTGGTGCAAGGCAGTGATATGGATGGAAGTTAACACTCTATTTAACTAGGCTGAAATCCTAAATTCAGATTTTAGTTTGAGTGATGGGGCAAGAGAGCTTGTTTTATTTTCAAAAGGGAAAAAGTAAGAATATCAGAGCAGCCTTGCCATCCTTCCTCCTGTCCTCAAGCACAATCTCTTTCAAAATAGGTATAGTTGCCTTTGCTGCTGCCTGATGATCCTATTGAGTACAGAAGCAATAACCTCTGTAATGAAAGCATGAAGATTTGGATGCAGTTATTAGTGTCTTTTTGTAGTATTAAAATATGTTGAACTAATTTTTCACTTACTTTCGTTTCCTTGATCTCTTTCAACATGCAGTCATTTGTGGATTTACAGTTTCCAAATGGGCAATTGACTTATGTATCTGGCGAGGGGCTGTCTACCAGTGCTTTTGCACCTCTTTGCGGAGGTCTTCTTCAAGCTCAAGGGCAATATCCTGGGGAAATGAGATTCAGCTTCTCTTGTAAGGTCAGGTTTTGAACTTGTCAGCCAGTACTTATGATTTCAAGGTACATTAGCGGATTTCTCTGAATTGATTTTGGTGTGAACTAAGGCCTGTTGTTCTGAATATTTATCAGAATAAGTGGGGAACACGAATCACACCGATGGTACAGTGGCCTGACAAATCCTTTACATTAGGTTTTGCACAATCTTTGGCATGGCGGAGATCTGGTCTTATGGTGAGGCCAACTGCTCAGTTCAGGTAAAGTTCTACATTCATATCAATTTCAATAAAATTACGATCTCTCTTGTTTTTCCATACACGTGGAAGAGATGAGCAAAGTAGCTGTCTTATTAATGACTTTGACCTTTGAACTCGAAAGTGCTTCAGTAATTTGTGAAAAAGAACATGGTTTCTCAGGCTGATTCTTCAATTTATATTAATAACTTCTGCTTGCAGAGCTCTTCATGGTAAAACTTGTAAAATGTTATTTTAAGTTATCCTGTGGTTCCTTTTGTACCTTGGTCTGGTTAGATGTAATTCTGGACCAATCTACAAAAACCAGGAAACTCAATGAACTAGCCATTAAAAAAGGAAAAAAGAAGGTGGAATAAAGGAAAAGAAAAGCAGAAATAGTAAATCCTGAATTACCTGCATTGGTGACTGCAGAAGCAACAGTGAAGAACAAAATAAAAATAAAAATTGGATACTCTGTTTAAGACTACCATTTGTGCTCTAATTATGCCTTCACTTCTGAATGTTAGCATATCTGTTGCATTGGGATCATTGTGATGCCATGTTACACTTAAACTGCACTCTAGTTTTCCTTCAAAACTGAGAAAATTTCATTGAGAAAATGAATATAGCAAAGATAACTGAATACTGGTTGTCATCCAAAAATATTTGTGCTCTAATTATGCGCTTGTTCTATTACATTTACTTAACATACTGCTTTACACACTGACAGTGCAGCTATCATTTTCCTGCTTCTTATAAAGTGGCATCAGATGACTATGGTCAATAGGAAACAATCCACACATTACTTGTGTACTCCTTTTAGGGGGCGTTTGTTTGCCCAGAAAGTGGTTTCTTGGAAACCACTTTCCAAACTTTCCTGTGTTTGTTTGCCATTAGAAAAGTTGGTCAACGGAAAACACTTTCCAGTTAAAGGAAAAATTGGTTTGATTTCCGGGAAAGTGTTTTTCTTTTATTTTGGGCAGAAAACACTTTTCAAAAATTGTGAAAATTTTAGAAATATCATATTATTTGCTGATTATATCAAATTTGATCCTCAAACTTTTGATTGATATATATTTTGTTTGAATTTTTTTTTTTAATTTCATCCCTTAAAATTTGATTTAATTTGATTTTTATATTAACTTTGGTCCTTATTTTTATGATTGTTATTTGCTTTTCTCTTATTATTTTTTTAATTGAAATTTTTTATCTATCAAATTTAATCCTCATTCTTTTGATTGTTACTTTTTTTATTTGAAATAATTTATGAAATTGTAATTATTATTATTCTAATTTCATCATCTTTTAATTTTTTTATTTGTTAGATTTGATCTCCATTATTTTGATTATTATTTATTTTATTTGAGATGATTTATGAAATTATATTTTTTTCAATGTCATTCTCATTCAACTTTTTAATTTGTAAGATTTGTTCCTTATCATTTTAATAAACTTGAAAAAAAAATAAAATATTAATAAGCTATTTTTCATAACATAACCAAACACTGAAAAACGATTTCCAACTTATTTTCTATGACACTACCAAACATTAGAAAATAATTCACTTTCCAGAAATTCACTTTCCAAGAAAACCACTTTCCAAAAGAAAACTACTTTCCAGCAAACAAACGGGGACCTTAGTTATCCACAAATTTCCTTAAAATTTGGTCCATTGAGTCCATAGTTAACCCATCACAAACCAGGGTCAGTCTACATTTCTTGATACTGCCAAGTGAAGGCTGGACCTGCTTTTTTCTCTGGTCAATCTCAGTTACTTGTTTTAATCAGTGGTGCTCCACTATAAACAATTAAGTGGCCATTGGAGAACATGATTGTTTTATTAGGCCATGACAGCCTGCCTTTAATTATCTTATTGATACATCTTGGGCCTGATTGTATCCTGATATCAATTATCTCATGCTTTTGGAAAAAGAATGAATAATTATATTGGTGAAACAAAGTAGGACTTGTTGAGGGTAAAATATACATGCCAGTTATGATTTGAATATGTGGTCCTCCTATGTTTGAAGAACCTGTTTTTCCTTGCCTTACCTTTTACCTTGGTGTATTCACTTCACTCTTGTTGTGTATACCTAAACTCAAGCAAGAGTTTCAGCTTCTATGGTACTGTAAGTAAATATAATTACCTTTTCTACTCTTAATGACATCTTGTCAGTTTGTGCCCCACTTTTGGCGGAAGCAATCCTGGGTTGCATGCAGAACTGATTCATTCAGTGAATGACCATCTGAATCTGATATGTGGCTGTGCTGCGACGACACACCCTTCCGCATTTGCATCGCTATCAGTAAGTTGTAACTGGTCTATATTTTCTTATCTTGATTATACATCTCTGCTTGGTAGGATCTTTGGTTTCTTGGTCCATCTTTTACTTTGTTAGCTAACAGGATGGGACCCAGGTACACAGGAAGTTTGCACCTGTTCCTATTCATGAAAATCAAGTGAATGGCAGGATAAAAAAATATCAAAATGTTGACAACAAAAAGTAAAACAGAGAGATACGTCAAATTATCTTCATTGTAACTGAAAGAATCTGAAGATGCACAGGTTTAATCGCATGCACCTTTCATGCCATAGGAAATATTCTAATTCTTTTCCAACCCATTAATCCACTTTGAAATGAAGAGGTACAACTTGCTAGTTCAACTTTCATTGATATGTGTGCACAAAGTTTAAATGCTGGAACTTCCTGGGAGAACAATGAATTGGAAGACAATCCATCAATTCACCATCCTGTTTGAGAAAACTAAATCACAAAAAGTCCACCAAAATAATTTGAGAAAACAAATGTAGACAATGGATGCCAAACCAGTGGAATCCTTAATGATGGGGTTATCCAGTTCTGGTCTGTCCTATCATCATCATTCACAATGTTTCCCAGTGGAGCTATGTTGTGCTGTGGAGATGCATCTGGGGGACAAAATAGTGGCGTACATCCTCTATTGTTGGATTGCATTGTCTCATGATCATTCACATCTATGCGATATGGTCTCCTAGGATTGTTTTTCTTTGCCCAGAGTCTTGATATGCATGAAAATCGCATGTTTTGAAATAACAGGGTGCAACTTGTGACCATAATGAAAATTCTGGTTGATATTTGCATTGAATTTTCCCCCAAGCTACTCAAAACTTCTATCTTCAGAAGACAATCAATCTGAAGTCTAACTCCTAAGTGGAACTTCAGGCTGATACATGTAATATTTTGAAAATATTGGGTAATGGGGTCACAAACTGAAATGAGAGTGAGAAAGTTCAGGAAATATTTGGGAAATTCTTGTTTACATGAGGCCACTAATGTCAAGAATCTTCCCCTATCCTCCTAAAATTTCTCGTATACAAATACTTTGTGAAGACAACAGTTGAACCCATTTCGCAATCATGAATAGCCCTAGCTTATCAAATCATCATTTTGAAATTTGAACCCATTTCGCAATCATGAATAGCCCTAGCTTATCAAATCATCATTTTGAAATTCACATGGCAAATCATCATTTCTGAAATTCAGACATTGATGATAAAGGGCAGTGTTGGTGTTATTTATTCATCATTGTCTAACATCCATTTCTTTTATGTGGCCCTTTTGCAGATTGGAAGGTCTAAGTGGAATGGTAATGTTGGGAGCTCAGGATTTGTTCTGAGACTCGATGCTCCTCTCTCCAATGTTGGCCAACCTTCCTTTTCTGTTCAGATAAATAGTGGTATTGAGTTTTGATTGTTTTGCCCCACATTCATGTTAGTTGAAGTGTAAATAGTCACTACGCTTTTAATCATATCAAACCACGCTGTATATCTGACTGTTTTTCATCAATCATAGTTTTCCCTTGTTCCCTCTTGTACTTGCATGTGTTTAGTGTATTTGTAGTTTTTTTTGAAAATAAATAAATAAATAACCGGGGGACTAAATGTATATTTTGATTTCTCAAAAAAAAAAAAAAAGACCTGTTCAGGTGATGATGGTCAGCCAGAGAGGAAAAAGATGAGGACGACAACTAGGGAATATACCGAAATTTTTCTACCAGCTCTTGCTGTGTCCCTGAATTGAATTATCTGTGGGAGTTGTCTAATTATTAATTAATTTTTTTTTAAAGAGGTGGTGTGCGCATGACACTATTCATTTTAACAATATTTTTTGTTTTGAATATATATATATATATATATATATATATATATTTTATTGAAAACTACATGAATTGATATGATTTATATCTATATGATTATTTTATTTTTTAATTAATATTTATTTTTTAATTTTATTTTAATTAAAAATTAGGTTTCATGTTTTATTTTGGTTTATTTTTTATTGAGTTATTTTAATTTTATTACCCGGATCATGAGTTTTGTGACTTAATCTGGTTTAACTCGAGTTGATTTTTTGTGTTTTTTTTTAGTTTGTTTTTTTTTGTTAATTTGTTTTACAACAATAAGAGAATTGTGCTTTATAATTTGTTTTGATATATAGGATTATCTTAGTCTTATTATCTGAGTGGTGACTTGGTAAGGTAACTAAGGTTGTTCCATGTTATTTTTTGGTTTGTTTTCTATGAGATTATTCCAGTGATTCAAATTATAGGTTTGGTGAGTTAACTAATTGATTTGGATAATTTTTGTGTTCTTTTTTAATTAATTTTTTAATAATTTATTTCAATTTATTTTTTATGAGATTATTCTATTTTTGAGACTTAGACAAGATTTAAGTCGTAGTTTTGACAGATTAATTCGGGTTATTTTTTTATCCTATATTTAATGGATATTTTTCAATTGCATTAGTTAAAATTTGATTGATTAGAAATTGAATTTTATAATTTGCTTTGATTTGTTTTATATAGGGTTATCATGGTTTTATAATCTCAGGTCTGAAAATTTAACCAGATTTATCCGAATTTATCCAATATATTATCATCTTAATATTTAAAAAAATAATATTATCTTGAATTTTTTAATCAAATTATAATTTTATTGGTTGTTTGAGTTATATTTGAATCTATTAAATTGATTCTTACGTCGTATCACTTTTGACATGTTTTTTTTTTTTAAATATTAACAATAATTAAATATTTTTCTCATGTTTAAGATTTAATAACCTGGTTAACATATCGTGTGCCAACAATCTAGATAGTTCCGGTTGAGAAAAGGTAGTTCACAAGCCAAAGCCAGCAAGAACTTGAGCAGCCGGGAGGGGCTGCATTGTGGGAGCTTTCAATGGCATATTTGAAGAGAAAACGTAATACAATGCGATTTGGAGTCACCTGCTGTGTGTTTTACACCCTTAAATTACAAAAAAAAAAAAAAAGTGGAAAATGCTAATCATGAACATATGAAGAAGCTGGAAAATCAAGAAACAGAAATAAATTTGTAATTTTCAGCAAAGAAAATAAGAAATGCCAAAACTACAATCCTAAGACCAAGTCATTTGAAAAGCTGTTGTAACAATGTCTTTGAGGATTTGGTTACCATGAGGATATCCTTACAAAAACAAAGGAAGGAAGGAAGATCAGAGATTGTGTTTTGCTTAAAAATATATTCTTCCTCGGGTGTTTTGAGAGTATGGTCATGCAGTTGAATCTTTCAAGCAGCAAAAATTACAATATCCATTTAGTATATTTTGAGAATTTTTTAAAATTATTTTGTGTATTGATTCTAAAATTTGAACTTAATACATAAACAAATTGCAAGATGCATAACAAAAGGGAGTAAATTATAGTTTAGGGATCCTTGTCTTTCATATATGTTTATGACTTGGGTAATGTTTGAGATTATAGTAGTGGTTGTTTTTTAAAGTGTTTTTTGTTTAAAAATATATTAAAATAATATTTTTTTAAATAATTATTTTAACATCAATATATCAATAAAATGATCTAAAATCATAAAAACAATTAATTTAAAACAAAAATAAATTAAAAAATTTCCAAAATATTTTTTAAATGCAAAAACAACAACAATCTTAACCACTGCTATTAAACCCGGCCTGGCCTAGCGGGTCGACCCGGTGGTTGGACCGGTCTGGGTTTAATAAAAGACCGGCTGTGGCAACAGCCCGGCCATACCCGGGGAACCCGGTAGGTCGACCCGGGCGAACTCGGACGAGACTCGATTTTTTTTTCAAATCTGGGATTTGAAACCCATTAGTATATATACTCTATGTTCCCAAGAAAAAAGTCATGTTTTTTCAATGTGGGACAAAAAAACCTTTTGATTTAAATATTTCAACTTAAAAGGATAACATAATATCTTTTTAATGTAGGATTTGAAATCCTTTCGTATATATACTCTATGTTCCCAGGAAAAAAATCATGTTTTTTCAATGTGAGATTTGAAATCCTTTCGTATATATACTCTATGTTCCCAAGAAAAAAATCATATTTTTTCAATGTGAGATAAAAAAAACCTTTTGGTTTAAATACTTTAACTTAAAAGGATAACATAATATCTTTTCAATGTGGGATTTGAAGCACTTTCATATATATACTCTATGTTCCCATGAAAAAAGTTATGTTTTTTCAATGTGGGATTTGAAACCTATCAATATATATACTCTATGTTCCCAAAGAAAAAGTTAAGTTTTTTCAATGTGTGATAAAAAACCTTTTGGTTTAAATTCTTCAACTTAAAAGGATAACATAATATCTTTTTAATGTGAGATAAAAAACTTTTTAAAATATTCTTTTAAACTTCATAATATGTATAATCTATATTTACATGGACTTTTTCATATGAAATATTAAAACTTTAGTTTTTTTTTAATTTTTTCGGGTTAATCTGAGTTGACCCGAGTTGACCCGGGTTGACCCAAGAAACCTGGGACCCGGCTCCTTAGCCGGGTCAATTCCTGGACCGGGTTTAATAACTATGATCTTATCTATTAATTTTGGCTAATGATATGTATAGCCGAAACCAGTTTTTCATTAATTTTTGTTACTGACTGGATAGTAAAATATGGTCAAGATTAATTAATTACTTTTCAAACAAAATGGACTAAATTATTTGTTTCTTAAATATATAGGGACTGAACAGTAATTTATTAAGGTCTGGCCACATGAGCATTTCGACTTTGTAAGTTTGTATGGTCAAAAGTCAAAACCCAAGGGGACAAAATGACTGTGGAAGTGTTCATCTTGGTCCTTTTGCTTCTCTGCCCATAGTTTCTTAACTTATTATCTTACCAATTAAAATAGGATGAAAAGAGAAATTCTATGTATTCGGATCAACTAGCAATGTTCAATTAGTTATTATCTTAAGTTCACCTTGAAAAATAAAAATATATACAAATAGAAGATAGAAATTTTATATAAAAATATTTTTATTATTTTTGATGCGTCATGAATTTTATTTTCACTTTTATTTGTGTTAACTACAAGAAATAATATCATAAAATTTTTTAAGATGGAACTATAACTAAGTAGCAATATCATTTTTTTTTTAAAAAAAATCTATTTTGCAATATCTAGAGCAGTTTTTGTTATGAAACCTAATAAAATTAGTGCAAGACTATAAAAAAAGATAAACACTATATATATAAAATTAATAAATTGAAAAACATGATTTATTTGCAAATCATTAAAATTAGGTTGGATTCTATGCTCATTAAATTAGGGAAAATCAGCTCTTATTCTTATATTTTATTCTAGTTTTCAATCTATCCTTACAGATGTAAGTTATTCTCTAATCAAATTTTATTTTAGATATTTTCATCCATATAGATGAAAATGCTCTACATGAAAAACTCGAAGCTAATTTAATTTACTAAAAAAATAGCCATTAAAAAGAAAAAAAAATTATAACCAATATGAAAATTTAATTTTTGCTTTTTCAAAATTATTTCTTAATAAATTCGATGGAAGTTTGATTCTCGAGTAAGGGTAGTGATATCAATTTTCACATAAATATTAACTAGAAGAATATATTGAACATTGGTCTAAAATATAAGGATAAGTTAAGCTAATTCCCTTTTAAGTTTGATAGTGTATTAAAAAAGAATATTGTCACGCCCCGAATCTCGGGTTCATGACCGACAACGTAGAAGAGGTGCTAGTGGGACATCCCACCTATACTAAACCTTATAATGGATATATCAAAAGAACAAGTTATTTAAAAATACACAATATTTCATAATCTTCCAAAATATTATATTATTCAAAACTAATGAAACTAAATGATAGTTCAAAACTTCTCATTAGTAATTAAAATAAAAATAATAATCTATAATACTTATTACATTGTCAAAATCCAAACTTAATTAAAATAGAGTAATAGTAGAATGTCTAATATATCAAATCAAAACTAAAAGGAAAGCTTCGTGAAACATGCAAAACATACCGACCAAAACTGAAGAAGTAGGAACATTAAACAAAGTCCACATGCTAACATAAATTAAAAACTTGAAATAATATAAAAAATAAAGGGTGGGTTCACCAAACTAAGTGGGGGAATAATATTTAATATACATTTTAGATATTAATAGTTTACAAGTCGATTTATCTTGACACACACACACACACACACTAAGCATATTATCATAAAATAGTGGAATACATGTCAGAGATCAGATGACACCCGAAGGTGATCACTGTGGGAGGATCAGTCACTACAGGTTAGTGCCTCTCTTACCAACTAGGTATACAGAATACTATGTGCATATATACTAACTACTCCATGTTAGCATGAAGTTATTAACAAGTCCTATATCAAGACATAATAGATATTCATTTAATTATCAAAGCAATCCTTATCTTAATCTTAGATACTATAGTCGGTCTAGGCCACTACTTAACTGCCTCTATCTTCTTTGGATCAACCTCTATCCCATTACTGAACACTACATGTCCTAAAATCCAACACTCTATATCACAACTCACTCTTCGAGAACTTTCTTATAAAACTGATGATCTCTTATAGTTTGAGGCATCAATCTTAAATTCTTTTCATGTTTCTCTTCACTCCTCAAATACACCAAGATATATTATAACAAACCTATCAATAAATAGCCTAAAAACCCTACTCATTATGTCTATAAAAGTTGTTGGTGCATTTCTTTACCCAAAAGACAACACTAAGAACTCGTAGTGCCCATAATGAGTTCTAAAAGCAGTTTTATGAATATCCTCCTACCTAATCATCAATTGGTGATACCGCATTTGTAAATCAATCTTTCATAAAGAGTGTACTTGAGACAACAATGTTGAATGCCTGGGCATCTTGCTGAGTAAGGGCAAAAATTCACATCTGTCTCTGACCCGTTGGCACAAAACCTCTACCACTTGCTCTATGACCTACCACCTGCTCCATTACCCTGCTGATCACGACCACCCTGAAACACAGAGTGGCTAGCTAACTAAGTCTAAGCAAGAGATGCAACCGATGCAAATGCATTAGGTGTGTCTATTTGAAAAATCCCTCAATAAGTGATCAGTCTGTCCGCAACTGAATAGATTTATGTCTGCCTATAACAAACCATGCCATAATACCTAGATCTACAAGACTGATACAAAGGCCTCCCAAATACCTAGATCTACAAACCATGCCATAATGCCATAATGCCTGAACAAACTTATGTCTGCTTATAACAAACCATGCCATAATGCCTAGATCTACAAGACTGATACAAAGGCCTCCCAAATGAACCTTGTGGTGTTGATTGAATAGTATCCTGACTCCGAGTCTAATCACCTCCACTCATACTATATCTTTTGGCAACAACACGAATGGGCTGGCTTTTGAACCACATTATGCATGGCTGACTTGAACTTGCAGTGACTTTACCCCTTTTTGACAGGAGCTCAACCCTCACCTGAAGAAATGAAGGAGAACAAAGTGTAAAATACTACTACAATTGGGTATTGGAAAAATAAATTACCTAGGAACCCATAATCTGTAGAAACATAATGATGGCTTGTTAAAGTTTCCAATGATATAGACAATGTCTTTTAATTTCAAAAAGCTTTTATTAGGTTTAACATTCAATGATAAGAAAGGCAATAAATGTATTACAATATTCAAGACTTATAACTTTCAAAATGCTGAAAAAAGGATAAAGAAGTAATACCTCATTTATCAGACTCGAGCATCACTAAGAAAACTGTGAGCTGCAGCTTGTGATCATGAGGAATAATGCGAGCCTTGACTTGCCTCCCAGGTTCTACGTTGTCTTTAGCAACTAGGCTAAAAAGATCACCATGCTAGAGAAAGGCATTAGGGGTGCGAAAGCTACTGGAGTAGTTTTAGTGAAATTGAAATTCAGGGTTTCTGTTGTCTGAACAGGCTTCTCATCCGGGTTTCTCATCACTATACCCCCAAATACAAATCTTGATGCTAGCAAACCTAAAAGCATAAGAAGGGCATAGCTTAACCAGAAGAATTCACAGCTGATGGGTCATGGTTTCTCAAATCAATCTTATTTAAGAGATAACGTGCAAGAGAAGTAGGTCCTAAAAGCATAAGAGATCAACCTCATTTATCAAGCTCACACCATCTATCCAACTCGGGTTACACACCATATGTGCGGTCGAGGACCCACGTCCCTCCTGGATAGCACGGGCACCAGCCTCTAGAACATCAAGAAGTGCTGAAACCAGCCCTCCTACAATAACACCTTCTAATGGTCCAAATGGGGCTACACAACCTTATGGCGTCTAGGACCCATTTCTCCAGGACAGTAGTGAGTGTCCAATATTCCTTATAGGAAGAACTAGGAACACGAGATTCAAACCATGAACTCTTTGGGAACACCATCCTCTCCAGTAAGACCCTGATAAGGGGAGTATAAAAGACGCCCTGACCAGGGTCGCGACTTAACTAAGGTCAGTCCGAAATCTTTTTAGTCTTAAGTCTCCCCATTTCTCAAAAAATAAGCAGACTAGGGGGTTACTGATGGGTCATGGTTTCTCAAATCAACCTCATTTAAGAGATAACACGCGAAAGTCATAACCCAAAATGAGGCTATATCTTTTCGGGTGTCCAACCCCAAGTTGGGTTAGGATACACCCACACCCAACTCTAAGTTGGGTGCGGACGTGTCCACGCCCTGTCCCATGAGTGGGCCCGGGCGCGACCACGCCCAACTCTAAGTTGGGTGTGGACACGTCCATGCCCAATCCTGCATTGGGCCCAGATGCGACCATGCCTAAATCTATGTTGGGCGCGGACGCATCTTAGCCTAGTCTCACGATTGGGCTCGGGCGCAACCACACCTAACTCTAAGTTGGGTGTGGATGTATCCATGCCTAGTCCCACGATTGGGCACGGGTGCGACCACGCCCAACTCTATGTTGGGCACGGACGTATCCACCCCCACTCCCACGTTGGCCCGGACGTGACCACGCCCAACTCAACGTTGGGTGGGGATGCGTCCACGCCCCGTCCACGTTGGGCCCGGGCACGACCATGCCCAATTCTATGTTGGGCTTGAACACGTCCATGCCCAGTCCCACGTTGGGCCTGAATACGTCCGCGCCTAGTTTTCTCCTAGGCTTTGGGCGTGAATTGAGCCCAACATTTCTCAGATCGGGTGTGAAGTTGAAGGGTCACTCTACACTAAGCCCCTCATACCTTGAGCCTGAATTATTAATCATGATGCCCATTTAATACAAACAAGCCATCCATGCTTATATTAATTAGATGTGATGGTACAATCAGTAAGATAATATTATCTTACTAATACAAGATTACATCTCTACCCCTCCTACGTTGTATGAAGCAAGTCAAGTGAGGTAATATAAAAGGAAGCATGAATATACAAGAGGGAGTTCGAAAACCTTATACTCTAATACAAAACACATTCTCTGCTTCCTCTTCCTCAATTCTACATCTTCTTCCTTCTCCTTTTCTCTATCGTCATAAAAGCTCATTAATACTTTC
>Ga0325403_1000174_pt1 | contig 37847 bp, 39 predicted proteins | sample PopdelMetagenome_19_FD_205665 | JGI IMG/M metagenome (GOLD analysis project Ga0325403, IMG submission 205665) | Populus deltoides microbial communities from Bellville, Georgia, United States - Xylem-PdKOR-R4 | ecosystem: Host-associated > Plants > Phyllosphere > Stem > Wood/Secondary xylem... | reverse complement strand
AAGCCCATGATCACGGCGAGGAGGGGTGGAGGGGTGTAGAGGATGGGTGCGTGCTCCTGACGATCAGCGTGACGGCGTCGCCGGCGATGCCGGTGGCGCGAGACCTCGGCTTCCTGCTGCACAAGCACCCCGACCGGGCGCAGTCCAGCGAGGTGTTCGGCGGCACCGCGCACGTGCTGTGGCCGGAGGCGGACGAGGCCCGAGCCACCGCGGCGCTCCTGCTCGACGTCGACACCGCCGCCCTGCAGCGCAGCCGCGGACGCCGGGAGACCCCCGAGGGGTTCGCGCTGGCCGACCACGTCAACGACCGGCCGTACGCGGCGTCGTCGCTGCTGTCGGTGGCGCTCGGCAAGGTGTTCAGGACGGCGCTCGCCGGGCGCTGCGACGCCCGCCCCGAGCTGCCCTGCGAGCGCCTCCCGCTGGAGGTGCACGTGCCGTCGCTGGTGAGCCGCGGCGGCGCCGCGCTCGTGCGGCGCCTCTTCGAGCCGCTGGGCTGGGACGTCGAGGCGCGCACCGAGCCGCTGGACCCGCAGGTGCCGGAGTGGGGCGAGTCCCGCGTCGTCGACGTCCACCTGCGCGGGACGCTGCGCCTGGCCGACGCGCTGGGACAGCTGTACGTGCTGCTGCCCGTCCTCGACGACGCCAAGCACTACTGGGTGAGCTCCGACGAGGTGGACAAGCTCGTCCGCGCCGGCGGCGGCTGGCTGCCGTCCCACCCCGAGCGGGAGCTCGTCATGACGCGCTACCTGCGTCACCAGCGCTCCCTGGTGCGCGACGCCGTCGCCCGCCTCGACGACGTCGAGGGCCTCCCCTCCCCCGCCCTCGTCGACGACGACGCCATCCCCGCGACGACCGAGGCGGAGGAGAGGTCGAAGCCGCTGGCCGTCCTGCGCCGCGAGGCCGTGCTGTCGGTGCTGCGCGAGGCAGGCGCGGCCAGCGTCGTCGACCTCGGCTGCGGCGAGGGCGGGCTCGTGCGCGAGCTGCTGCGCGACCCGCGCTTCACGCGCGTGGTCGGCGCGGACGTCTCCGCCCGCGAGCTGGACAAGGCCGCCCGCCGCATCGGCACCGACCGGCTGCCCGACACCGTGGCCGCCCGGCTGGAGCTCCTGCAGACGTCCGCCACCTACCGCGACGAGCGCCTCGCCGGCGTCGACGCCGTGACGCTCGTGGAGGTGGTCGAGCACCTCGACCCGCCGCGGCTGCCCGCGCTGGAGCGCAGCGTCTTCGCGCACGCCCGGCCGCGCACCGTCGTCGTCACCACGCCCAACGCGGAGCACAACGTGCGCTACCCGGCCCTGGCCGCGGGCGCCTTCCGGCACCCGGACCACCGCTTCGAGTGGACGCGCTCCGAGTTCGCCGCGTGGGCGTCGGAGGTGGCCGGGCGCCACGGCTACGTCGTCGTCGTCAGACCGGTGGGGCAGGACGACGACGAGGTGGGCCCGCCCACGCAGATGGCCGTGTTCACCCGGCGCGAGACCAGCGACGTCGCGGAGGGAGCGGCATGAGCGAGAAGCTCCTCGAGGTCCCCGACCTCAGCCTGGTGGTGCTCGTCGGTGCCAGCGGGTCGGGCAAGTCGACGTTCGCGGCGCAGCACTTCGGGCCGTTCGAGGTGGTCTCCTCCGACCACTGCCGCGGGCTCGTCGCCGACGACGTCAACGACCAGGCCGCCACCGCGGACGCCTTCGACGTCCTCCACCACATCGCCGGGGTCCGGCTGCGCCGCGGCAACCTGACGGTGGTGGACGCGACCAACGTCCAGCCGGACGCGCGCCGCCAGCTGGTGGCGCTGGCCCGCGAGCACGACGTGCTGCCGGTCGCCATCGTGCTCGACCTGCCGGAGCGGGTCTGCCTGGACCGCAACGCCGCCCGTGCCGACCGCGACTTCGGCGGGCACGTCGTGAAGCGCCAGCGCGACGCGCTGCGCCGGTCGCTGAGGTCGCTGCGCCGCGAGGGGTTCCGCACGGTGCACGTGCTGAGCTCGGTGGAGGAGGTCGCGGCCGCGCGGGTCGTGCGGACGCCGCTGCGCTCCGACAGGCGCGACCAGCACGGGCCGTTCGACGTCATCGGTGACGTGCACGGCTGCCGCTCGGAGCTGGAGACCCTGCTCGACGGACTGGGCTACGAGGTGGTCCGCGACGAGGGCGGCCGCCCCGTCGACGCCGCGCACCCGGAGGGCCGCCGCGCGGTGTTCCTCGGAGACCTCGTCGACCGCGGGCCCGACTCCCCCGGCGTGCTGCGCCTCGTCATGGGCATGGTCGAGGCGGGGCACGCGCTCGCCGTCCCCGGCAACCACGAGGCCAAGCTCGTCCGCGCCCTCGACGGGCGCGACGTCACCGTCAGCCACGGCCTGGAGACCACGCTCGCCCAGATCGCCGCCATCGAGGACGACGACGAGCGCCGCGCCTTCCGCGAGCGCGTCCGCGGCTTCGCCGACGGGCTGGTGAGCCACCTGGTGCTGGACGACGGGAAGCTCGTCGTGGCCCACGCGGGGCTGAAGGAGGCATACCACAACCGGGCCTCGGGGCGGGTGCGCAGCTTCGCGCTGTACGGCGACACCACGGGCGAGTCCGACGAGTTCGGGCTGCCGGTGCGGCTGGACTGGGCGCGCGACTACCGCGGCCGGGCGACCGTGCTCTACGGGCACGTGCCGACACCGGAGCTGGAGTGGGTGAACAACACGCTGTGCCTGGACACGGGCGCGGTGTTCGGGGGGAAGCTGTCGGCGCTGCGGTGGCCGGAGCGCGAGAGCGTGCAGGTGCCGGCGGAGGCGGTGCACTACGAGCCGGTGCGCCCCCTGGTGGCCGGGTCGTCGGGGCAGCCGGTGCGCGACGACGACGACCTGGCGCTCACCGACGTCGTCTCGGTGGACGGCGCGGGCCGCGGCGTGGAGACGCGCCTGGCGGGGCGGGTGGCCGTCGCGGCGGAGCAGGCGGCGGGGGCGCTGGAGGTGATGAGCCGGTTCGCGGTGGACCCGCACCTGCTCTGGTACCTCCCGGCGACCATGGCGCCGGCCGGTGGCTGGGCGGAGGCGCCCGGCCTGCTGGAGCACCCGCAGGGCGCGTTCGAGGCGTACCGGAGGGTGGGCGTCACGGACCTGCTGTGCGAGGAGAAGCACATGGGCTCGCGGGCGGTGGTGCTCGTGGCGCGCTCGCAGGAGGGGTTCGCCGCGTGGACGGGCTCATCCACGGGCGGGGTGGTGCACACGCGCACCGGGCGGTCGTTCTTCGGCGACGAGCTGACGGTGGCGCTGCTCGACGGCGTGCGGGCGGCGGCCGAGCGGGCGGGGCTGTGGGACGAGCTCTGCGGCGACGCGCCCCACGAGGACTCGTGGCTGCTCTTCGACGCCGAGCTGCTCCCCTGGTCGGCCAAGGCCGAGGAGCTCCTGCGCGGCCAGTACGCCGCGGTCGGCGCAGCGGCGAGGGCGGCGCTGCCCGCCGCCGTCGTCGTCCTGGAGCAGTCAGCAGCCCGCGGGCTCGACGTGGGCGCGCTGCTCGGGCGGACCCGCCAGCGGGAGGTCGACGCGGCGGCGTTCACCGAGGCGTACCGCCGGTACGTGTGGCCGACGGGCGTCGGCGAGGGGCGGCTCGACGGGGTGCAGCTGGCCCCCTTCCAGCTCCTCGCCGCCTCCTCCGCCCTCCCTCGTGATCATGGGCGATCGGCCACCTCGGGGGCGCAGACGTTCGGCGACCGCGATCACGGGTGGCACCTGTCGGTGGCCGACCGCCTGGTCGAGGCCGACCCGCGGCTGTTCCGCACCACGCGGCGGTTCCGCGTGGACGCCGCCGACGCCGCCTCCTGCGAGGCCGGCACCGGCTGGTGGACCGACCTCACGGCGTCGGGCGGTGAGGGGATGGTCGTCAAGCCGTTCGCCGGGGCCGGGCTGCGCGGGCCGAAGGGCGTGGTGCAGCCGGGGATGAAGGTCCGCGGCGCTGAGTACCTGCGCCTCGTCTACGGCCCGGGGTACGTCCGCGACCTGGAGCGCCTGGAGCAGCGGCAGCTCGGGCGCAAGCGGAGCCTGGCGCTGCGCGAGCACGCGCTCGGGGTGGAGTCGCTGGCGCGCCTGGCGGACGGCGAGCCGCTGTGGCGGGTCCACGAGGCGGTGTTCGCGGTGCTCGCGCTGGAGTCCGAGCCCGTCGACCCCCGCCTCTGACGCCCCTCCCCCGCACGATCGAGAGCCTGGGCGCCACGTCGGCTCACCCCCTCGACGGGCCGATCGCGGTCACTGGCCGGAGGAGCACCGCAGCCCGGCGTCGATGAGCTCGCAGGCGCGTCATCCGGGCCGTGCTGGTCAGCGTGTTCCACATCGGGGGGTGCGGAACGGGGTCCGCCGATGAGGGCTCCTCACGGACGTCGTCAGTGGTGGCGACCACGACCCAGCGCGGCAAGGGCTGCCCCGGACCACTGGGGGGCACGTCTCGGTCGCTGCCTGTACCGAGGACCACGACGCGTCGTGGGCTTGCACAAGGGGCTGCTCGTGGCGCCCGGCTGCAACCAGGCGCCACGAGCAGTGGGGAGTGTGCTGCGGGAGTACTCCGCAGGAGCGCTCAGCGCTCGGCGTCACCGAGCCACACGCGCATCTCCCCGGCTCCCCGGTTGGCCCAGGCGTAGTACGGGACGAGCGTGAGGTCCGCGGGGACGCGGTGGGGCGGCTGGTCGCTGTACAGACCGGCGCCCTCGCGCACGACGCGCTCCCCGCGCAGCTCCAGCGCCACCACGCCCGGCAGACCCGGCACCTCGACCAGCTCGGGCTCGCTGCGCCGACCCACGCGCAGGTCCACCAGGGGCGGGCGGTTGTCGGCCTCCTCAGCGGCATACACGAAGGGCCCCCGCGTCACAGCGACGTGGCCGGCCTCGGTGGTGATGCGGGGGTCGGCCCACAGGCGGCGCACGCGCACGTCCAGGTCCACCACGAGCTCGTCGCCAGGTCGCCAGGTGCGGGTCAGCGACGCGTAACCGTCAGCGCCCACGACCTGGTCACCGAGCGACTCGCCGTTCAGGGTGACCCGGGCTCCTGCGGCCCAGCCGGGGATGCGCAGCGACAGCGTGAAAGGCGCTGACCCGCTCTCCTGGACCCGGACGGCGGTCCGTCCACCCCAGGGGGCGTCGGTCGTGACCTGCACGCCCGCCCAGCCGCCGCTGGTCTCGAACCGCGCCGCACCACCCAGCGCCAGGTGGATCACCAGCTCGTCCGTCCCCTGCGCGTAGGCGTAGGAGGTCAGTGAGGTCAGCAGCCGGGCGATGTTCGGGGGGCAGCAGGCGACGTGGAACCACTCGTGGCGGTCGATACCACCGCGGCTGGCCAGGACGTTGTCGTAGAAGAAGTGCTCACCGTCAGCCGACAGCCCCGCGAGGACGGCGTTGTGCAGGGCCAGCTCCATGACGTCGCCGTAGCGGCGGTGGCGGTCGATGCCGAGCATGCGCTGGGCCCACATCATCAGCCCGATGCCGGCGCAGGTCTCGGCGTAGGCGGTCTCGGTGGGCAGGTCGAAGTCGCGGGTGAAGCCCTCGTTGGCCACAGCGCTGCCGATGCCGCCGGTGACGTAGGTGCGCGCGGAGAGCAGGTGGTCCCACAGGCGGCGGCAGGCCTCCAGCAGCGAGGCGTCGTCGGTCTCGCGGGCGAGGTCGGCCATGGCCGAGTACAGGTACATCGCGCGCACCGAGTGCCCGACGGCCTCGTGCTGCTCGCGCACCGGGGCGTGCGCCTGCATGTACTCCCGGGTGCGCCCGGGGTGGTCCATCCCGGCGAAGTGGTCCCCGAACCAGCCGGCGGTGCCGCGCCGCTCGGCCTCCAGGTCGAAGAAGTACGGCTCCTGGCCGCGCTCCTCCACGAAGTAGCTCGCGAGCTCCAGGTGGCGCCGCTCGCCGGTGGTAGCGGCGAGCTTCACCAGCGCCAGCTCGACCTCCTCGTGGCCGTCGTACCCGCGCAGCTGACCGGGTCCGCGCCCGAAGACGGTGCCGATGTGGTCCGCCAGGCGGGTCACGACCTCGAGCAGGGTGGTCTTGCCGGTGGCCCGGTGGTGGGCGACCCCGGCTTCGATCAGGTGGCCGGCGCAGTACAGCTCATGGGCGTCGCGGAGGTCGGTGAAGCGCGCCTCGGGGGCGACGGTGGTGAAGTGGGTGTTCAGGTAGCCGTCGGGCTGCTGGGCGGCCGCAAGCAGGGCGACCACCTCGTCGACGTCGGCCTCCAGAACCGGGTCGGGGTGGGTGGCCAGGCTGTAGCTGGCGGCCTCGATCCACTTGGCGACGTCGCTGTCCCAGAAGACGTGCGGGACGCCGTCCTCGGGGCGGGATGCCCCCGCCAGCGCGCGCAGGTGCCCGACGCGGTCGAGCTGGGCGCGCTGGAAGGGGATGGTGCGGGTGCGGACCACCTCGATGCGTGGGGCCCAGAAGTCGTCGGCGACGGTGGCCTGGTGCAGCGGTAGCGGGGTGCTCACGACATCGGAGGGTGCCACGGCCCCGTGTTCGGACGAGGCGCTGGGCGCGCTGTCCACGCTCGGCGCATCGACCGCGGAGGTGGCCGGTGCTGCGGAGGGCGGGGTGGAGGTCATCACTGGCTCCTGGCGTCTGGGAGAGGAGGTGGGTGGTGGTCGGCGGCGTCGTCAACGCCGAGCGGGTCGCGGGTATCAGCCCTTGAGGGCGCCGGAGAGGAACCCGGCCACGTAGTGGCGCTGGAGGACCAGGAAGATCAGCACGCACGGCAGGGCCAGGACGACGACGCCGGCTTCGGTGGCCCCGTAGTCGACGACGCCCATCACCTGGCTGCGCAGGCTCGCCACCGCTAGCGGCAGGGGCTGCTTGTCGGTGTCGCTGATGAGCACCAGCGGGGTGATGAAGTCGTTCCAGGCCGCCAGGAAGGCGAACATCCCCACCGTGATCAGGCCCGGCTTGACCGCGGGGAGCAGCACGCGGCGCAGGGCGCCGAAGGTGGTGCAGCCGTCGACCATGGCCGACTCCACCAGCTCGCGGGGCACCGCCTCGAAGGAGATGCGCATCATGAACGTGGCGAAGGGCAGCTGGAACATCGTCATCACCAGGGCCACGCCGAAGAGGCTGTTCTGCAGGCCCAGCTGGTTGAGCAGCACGTACAGCGGCAGCAGCAGCGTGGCGTAGGAGACCATCAGGATCGCCAGCACCGTCAGGAACAGCGCGTTCTTGCCGGGGAAGGTGAACCACGCGAAGGCGTACCCGCCCAGGGTGGAGACCACCAGGGTGAACACGACGGTCAGCACCGAGACGTAGGTGGAGTTCCACAGGAACGAGAAGATGCCGGCCTGGTAGCTGGCGAGGGTGGAGTAGTTGCCGAAGCCCCAGCCGTCGACCTGGGCGGTGCCGCCCTGGGGGCTGACCGAGGCGACACCGGCCCACAGCAGCGGCGCTAGGAAGAGCAGGGCCAGGGCCCCGGTGAGCACGTAGCGGGGCATCGCTGCGACGGCGCTGCGGCCTCGGGCAGGACCGCCTCCGTGCAGGACCGCTTCGGCGGTCCGCACGTCGGGGCGGGCCCCGGTGGGCGTCGACGCAGGCGTCGAGGGCGGCGTGGTGGTGGTCATGGTCAGTCCTCCTTGCCGCGGAGCCCGCGGAACTGCACGACGTTGATGACCAGCAGCGCGGCGAGCACCACGATCGAGAGGGCGGCGGCGCGGCCGAGGTCGTTCTGGCCGCCGAAGGCGGTGTTGTAGACCAGCTGCACGAGGGTGACCGTGGAGTTGTCAGGCCCGCCCTTGGTGAGGATGTAGAACTGGTCGAAGGCCAGCAGCGACCCGGTGACGCACAAGATCGTGCACAGCGCCAGGGAGGACCGCAGCAGCGGCACGGTGATCTGCCAGAAGATCTGCCAGCGCCGGGCGCCGTCCATGCGGGCCGCCTCGTAGACCTCGCCGGGGATGCCCTGGAGGCCCACGAGCAGCAGCAGCATGTAGAAGCCCGCGAAGCGCCACACGATGAGCACCACCGTCGAGACGAGGGCCGACGTGGGGGTCCCCAGGAACGAGATCGTCCCGACGTCGAACCCCAGCAGGCGCAGCAGCCCGGGGATGGGTGAGGCCTGCGGGGAGTACAGGGCGTAGAAGAGCAGGGAGGCCGAGGGCGCTGGGGAGCAGGAAGGAGGTTCGCAGCACGGAGGTCCACCGGCTGGACTCCTGCACCAGCACCGCCAGGCCCAGGGCCAGGGCGATGAGGATGACCGTGGTCACGACGGTGTAGGTGAGGGTGAAGCGCACCGCGGGCCAGAACAGGCGGTCGTCGAGGGCGTCGGTGAAGTTGGTGGGGAAGTTCAGGCCGCGGTCGCCGGCGAACAGGCTCCAGTCCGAGACCGACATGCGGAAGACCAGCAGCGTCGGGAGCACGAAGAAGATCGCGACGAAGGCGGCGGTGGGGGCGGCGTAGGCCCCGCCGATCAGCTGGCCGCGGTTGCTGCGTCGCCGGGGTCGCGGTGTTGCGGGCCCGGGTGAGGCCTCCGGCGGTGCCGGCGTGCTGATGGCCACGGGGTCTGCCTCTCGAGGGTGTGGGCTGGGGTTGCGGAGCTGAGGGGGGACGACGTGAGGCGGCTGGTCCCGCCCGGTGGGGCCTGGGGCGGGCGCGGCGCTGGAACCACGCCCACCCCAGGAGCAGAGATCGACCCGGTCCCGGGGTCGGGACGCTGCGGGGGCGGCAGCGCCCCGACCCCGGGGGTCGTGGGTCAGCCGGCGAGGGCTGCGGTGATGGCGTCGTTGTCCGTCTCGAGCTTCGCCGCGTCCGGGGTGCCGTAGACCTGGTCGCGGATGAGCGTCAGCCACGGGCTGCCGGTGGCGTTGAACGCCGTCTGGAAGTTCGGCGCGTAGGGCGTCTTGCTGTCAGCCGCCGAGGGGACCTCGTTGATGGTGGCCAGGCGCGGGTCGGCCTGGCTGTACTCGTTGTCGGCCAGGTCCGAGCGCGAGGGCGTGGTGCCGTTGGCCGCCAGGACGCCGACCTGGGCGTCCTCCGACATCAGCCAGGACATGAAGTTCCAGGCCTGGTCGGACTGGGTGGAGTCCTTGGAGATGCCGATGCCGTCACCGCCGATGAAGGTCGAGCCGCCGCCGTCGACGCCCGGGATGGGGGCGACGCCGACGTCCACGGTCTTGGAGACGGTGGACAGCAGGGTGGCCGGGTAGGGCATGACGCCGACCTGGCCGTTCTGGAAGCCGGCGGTCCAGGTGGCGCCGGTCTCGTCCTGGGCACCGGGGGCGATGGCACCGGCGGTGTTGAGCTCGTTCCAGGTGGAGTAGACCTGCTGGGCGGTGTCGCTGTTCAGCAGCGACTCGGTGCCGTCCTCGTCCATGACGTCCTCACCGCTGGCCCAGACCATGGGGAACCAGGTGAAGACGTTGCAGCCGCCGCAGTTGCCGCCGAAGTACGTGCCGTAGGTGTCGGCCTTGTCCAGCCCCTGCACGGCGAGGGCCTGCTCCTTGAACTCCTCGACGGTGGCGGGGACCTTCTCGGGGTCGAGGCCCGCTTCGCGGTAGAGGTCCTTGTTCCACATCATCACCGACAGGTCGAGCACGAACGGGAGCACGTACTCGGAGTCCTCGTACGTGCCGGCGCTCAGGTGGCCCTGGTTGATGGTGTCGGCCTCGGGCAGGGCGTCGATGCTGGCGGTGATGTCCTTGAACAGGCCCTGGGAGGTCCAGTTCGGGACGTAGACGATGTCGGCGGCGAACAGGTCGGGCAGGCCGCCGCTACCGGCGGCGGCGCCGACCTTGGTGACGTAGTCGTCGTTGGGGACGACGGTGAGCTCGACCTGGTTCTCGTGACTGGAGTTGTAGGCCTCCACCAGGGCCTTGGCCTGCAGCTCCAGGGGGGCGCGCGTCCACAGGGTCAGGGTGGTGCCGTCGTCGGTGCCCTCGGGGCTGCTGACGGTGGCTGACTGCGACGCGCTGGCGCCACCGGTGCCTCCGCAGGCCGCCAGCCCGAGCACCAGGCCCGCTGCGGCGACGGCCGCCAGGGATCCGCGCATTCGTCCGGTCCAGTTGTAGCCAATGGCTCCTCCTCGAGCGCTCACCTCATCCGGGTCGCGAACCATGCTTCCCGAAATAGCATTTCGGAAACGTTTCACGACGCCGCGGCGTCGGCGCTGCTGCTGGAGAGGGTGCGCACCTTCCTCGCCGCTCTCTGACGGCGACCGGTCGGCGGCAGCGCCCAGCCGTCGACGACGATGGCCGGGTGCCCCTCTCCCCCGCCGACGTCGAGGCGGCGGCCGCCCGCACCGCCGGGCTGGTCCGCCCCGTCACCGTCCTGCCCACCGACTCCCCGCGGCGCTGGTTCGCCGCGGAGTTCCTGCAGCACACCGGCACGTTCAAGGCCCGCGGGGCGGTCAACCTGCTCGCCGCCCACCAGGAGGCCGGCACGCTGCCGGGAGCCGGCGTGGTCATCGCCTCCGGCGGCAACGCGGGCCTGGCGTGCGCGTGGGCGGCGGAACGCCTCGCCGTCCCCGCCACGGTGTTCGTTCCCGGTACCGCTCCCGCCGTGAAGGTGGCCGGGCTGCACCGCCTCGGCGCCCGCGTGGTGCAGGTGGGCACCGAGTACGCCCACGCCGCCGAGGCCGCGGCCGAGCACGTCGCCACCACCGGCGCGCTGGCCTCGCACGCCTACGACGACCCGCTGGTCGCCGCCGGCGCCGGCACTCTGCTGCAGGAGGTCCTCACGTGCACGCCGGGAGGCGTCGACACCGTGGTCGTCGCCGTCGGTGGCGGTGGTCTGCTCGCCGGCCTGGCGACCGTCGCCGCCCAGCACGGGGTCCGCGTCGTCGCCGTGGAGCCGGAGGGCAGCTGCGCGTTCTCCGCGGCGCTGGCCGCGGGCGCCCCGGTCGACGTGGCCGTGAGCTCGGTCGCCGCGGACTCCCTGGGCGCCCGTCGCGTCACGCAGCTGGCGCTCGACGCCGCCGCGCGCGCCGACGTCGTCCCCGTCCTCGTCAGCGACGACGCGGTCGTCGCGGCGCGGCGTCGGCTCTGGCAGGAGCACCGCCTGGCCGTGGAGCACGCGGCGGCCACGGCGCAGGCCGCGCTGGACGAGGGGCTCTACACCCCCGACGACGAAGAGCGCGTGGTCACGGTGCTGTGCGGCGCCAACACCGACCCGTCCGACCTGGTGGTCGCTGGTCCGGCGGTGTCCCGCTGACGGTTCGCCCCTGGCGCCGTCGGAGGCTTGACTGGGAGCGGGAGGTGGTCGGCACGATGACGACGGACGACGCGGAGACCGCGGACAGCACGGCGACCCGCGGGGCGGTGGCCGCGCTCGAGTCGCGCCAGGTGGAGGTCAGGCTCCGGGCTGCGATGGCTCTGGGCACGTGGCCGAGCGAGGAGCACCTCGACGGCGTCGTGCGGCGCTGCGCCGTCGAACCCGACCCGTTCGTGCGGGAGACGCTGTCGTGGGTGCTCACCCGCCTGCCTCCGGCGCTCGTGCTGGCCAGGGTGCGTCCGGAGCTCGACAGTCCGGTCGCGCAGGCGCGCGCCCAGGCGCTCCACGTGCTGTCCAAGGTGGGCGACCGGTCGGCGCGGCCGTGGGTGACCCCGGAGCTGGTCGCCGACCCCGACGACACCGTGGCGCGCACCGCGTGGCGGGCCGCCGTGGCGCTGACGCCGCCACCGCCCGGCGCTGACGACGACGGCCCGGTCGACGACCCGGTCGACGGCCCGGTCGACGCGGTGGCGGAGGCCGAGCGGGCTGAGCTCGCCGAGCTGCTCGGCCAGCAGCTCGGGCGCGGCGACGGCGACGTCCGGCGAGCCCTGAGCCGGGCGCTGGTGCAGCTGGGTCCGGTCGCGACCGCCGTCCTCAAGCGCGCGACGGCCTCACCGCGTCCCGAGGTCGCCGAGCACGCCAGGACGGCCCTGCTGATGGCGCACGACCCGGCGGCGGCCTTCGCCTTCGACGTCCAGACCGCAGCTCGCACGTCCACGCAGGAGTGATGGCCCACGACGCGGTGGTCTCCCCCGGGGGCGTCGTCGGCAGCTGCGGCTCCTGACCCGGTGCCGGCCCCACGCACCGGGCGGCCAGCGCCGCGACGGCGGAGTCCAGGGGCACGACGAGGCCGTTCCTGCCCGTGGACTCCGCCGTCGCGATGACCGGCTCGCTGCGCCAGGGTGGGCCCGTGACCGGGGGCAGCGCTGACGAGGTCGTCGAGGGCATCCAGCTCGCCACCTTCGGAGCGGTGCCCGCCAGCGCCGTCGACGGGTGGCTGCGCCGGCACGTCCGCGAGCGCCTGGGCGCGACCGTCGACGAGGTGGCGTTCCGGTCGGGCCGCGTGAACGCGGTCTTCGGCCTGAGGCTGGGGGGCGGCGACCGCGTCGTCGTCAAGGTCCAGCGGGGTCGGCTCGACGAGGGGCGCACCGCGACCCTCGCCGCTGCCGTCGAGGCCCAGCGGATGCTCGCGGGCGCCGGCTACCCGTGCCCCACGCCGCTCGACGGGCCCGCGACCACCGGCGGGCTGACCGCGACGGTCGACACGTGGCTCGACGAGGGCGTGCCCGGTGACGCCCACCGGCCCGCGACCCGCCGGGCGGTCGCCCGAAGCCTCGCCGAGCACGTGGAGCTGCTGCGCGCCCTGCCCGCGCGCAGCCGCGAGGCGCTGCGCCACCCGCCGGCCTGGGCCGTCTACCAGGGCGGTCCGTGGCCGACGCCTCACGACCCGGTCTTCGACTTCTCCAGCACCCCGCCGGAGCACGCGTGGGTCGACGAGGTGGCCGCCCGCGCCGCCGCCGTCCTCACCCGGCCTGGAGCCCGGGGCGCGGAACGGGTGGTCGGCCACAGCGACTGGTACTGCGGGAACCTGCTGTTCTCCCCCTCGCCCACCACCCCGGCGCAGGACGACGACGTACGGGTGACCAGCAGCTGGGACTGGGACGGCGTCGTGGTGGAGAGCGAGCCCGTCGTCGCCGGGATGGCGGCGGCGTCGTTCACGGACAGCAGCACGAGCGGTGCCCAGTCACCGACGCCGCAGGAGGCCGCGGCGTTCCTCGCCGACGTCGACGCCGCCCGCGGACGCACCTCCACGCACGAGGAGCAGGTCACCGCCGCGGCCGCGGTCACCTGGACGCTCGCCTACAACGCCCGCTGCCTGGTCGACGTCGCAGCCATGGGGTTGCCGCTGCCGCAGGGCTCGACGCTGGAGGCCCTCGCCGAGCACGGCGACGCCTACCTGGACCTGCGATGGTGACGCGTGCCGCGACGGTGGGGTCCCGTCCGCCCCGCGCCCCTTCCTGAGGACGGGACTCCACCGTCGCGGGCGGACCAGGTGCCGTGCGACAGCGGGAGCAGGGCGGGGCCGCGAGGGCTAGCGTGCCTGCGGTGGACCTGACCGGGCTGGTGGTGCCCAGCAACCTCGCCCTCGGGACCGCGCGCAGCGCGGACCCGGCCCGCGCTGCGTGGCTGGATGCGCTGCCCGGTGTCGTGGCCGAGCTCGCGGGACGCTGGGAGCTGCGGCTCGAGGAGCCGTTCGAGCCCGGGGGCACCTGCTCCTGGGTGGCGCCGGCTCGGGACGCCGCGGGGCGCGACGCGGTGCTCAAGGTGGCGTGGCGGCACTGGGAGGCGCGCGACGAGGCAGCGGGGATGGCCGCCTGGGCGGGGGCGGGCGCAGCGGAGGTCCTCGCCGTCGACGACCGGCCCCCGCCGTCGTCCAGCGGCGGTACGACCGGCCGCGACGGCGGGACGACGGCGCTCCTCCTGGAGCGCTGCCGCCCGGGCACGCCCCTGACCGCGCTGCCGGTGTCCGAGCAGCACGGCGTCGTCGGGTCGCTGCTGCGCCAGCTGCACGCGGCGCCGCTGCCGGCGGGCCACGGGTTCAGGCCGCTGACGAGCCTGTGCGACGCCTGGGGCGGCTCAGCGGTCCGCGGCCACGCCCAGCACCCCGAGGCGCTGGACCCGGGCCTGGTGCGCGAGGGCCTGCGCCTGTGGCACGCCCTCCCCCGCGACCTCCCCAGCGACCTCCCCAGCGACGTGCACGGGGCGCTGCTGGTCACCGACCTGCATGCGGGCAACGTCCTGTCCGCCGAGCGCGAGCCCTGGCTGCTGGTCGACCCCAAGCCGCACGTGGGCGACCCCCACTACGACGTCGTCCAGCACCTGCTCAACTGCGAGGCCGAGCTCCACGCGGACCCCGCCGGGCTGGCGCGCAGGGTGGCCGGGGAGGCGGACCTCGACGGCGACCGCGTGGTGCGGTGGCTGTTCGCCCGGTGCGTGCAGGAGTGCTGGGAGTGGGCCGACCTGCGGCCCGTGGCGCTGCGGCTGGCGGCAGACGCAGCCGTGGGCTGAGCCTCAGGCGGAGCGGCGGGAGCGGAGCAGCGCGCCCTCGGCCTCGGCGACCAGGTCGACGCCGTCGAGGGCGAGGGAGAAGTCGAGGACGTCGTCCCAGCTGATCGTGGCGCCGGCGCGCTCCTCGAGCGCCTCGGCGGGCACGTCCCACGGCTCGGCGGTGACGCCGCCCGTGCTGAGCAGCCGGACGACCTCGTCGGTCGCGTGGCGGCGCACCTCGTCGGTGCAGGTGGGGCAGTGGAACGCGTAGAAGCTCCACGCCGAGACCGAGCAGACCACCAGCCGCACCTGGGGAGACGTCAGCTCGACGTCGCCGCAGCCGGGGCAGGTGGCCTTGATGGTGGTCATGCGGAGCGGGTCCTTCCGGTCGTGGTGCTGCCCCGCGTCCAGCGGGGCCGACACACCTCCATCGGCCCGACCCCCGGGTGGGTTGAGCGCTCCTCGGCTCCAGCGCCAGACCCGCCGCGTCTCCCCTTCGGCCAACACCGCCCGCGGTGCCGGGCCGGCGACGACCATGGAGCCGTGTCCGCCGACCTCCACGAGCACGTCGGCCACGGCCACGTGCGCCCCGACGGCACCCGTCCCGGCGACGACGTGCGAGTCACCGCCGTGGCGCGGCGCCTGGTGGTGGCGTGCGCCGTGGCGTGCGCCGTCGCGTCCGTGCTCGGGGTGGCGCTGCTGTGGCCCCCGGCGGGGACCCTCGCGGCCCTGCGCGAGCAGGTGAGCGCCACCGGCCCGGTGACGACGACGGTGGAGGGCGAGGTCCTCTCGACCGCGCAGGCCACCTGCCCCGGCACCTCCCTGGACCGCCTGCCCGACGGGAGCATCCCCGCCTCGGCGAGCTGCCCGACGGCGGACGTGCGCGTCCTCGACGGCGGCGCCGCCGGACAGGTGGTGCAGGTGCAGGTGCCGGCCGACGTGGTGCGCGGCGGCCTGGGTGCCGGCGACCGGGTGGACCTGTCGTACTTCCCGCCCACCGAGGGCTACGAGGCCAGCTGGGCGTGGGTCGACTTCTCCCGCACCCGCCCGCTGGCCGTCGTCGTCGGCGGGTTCGTGCTGCTCACCGTGGTCGTGGCGCGGCGGCGCGGCCTGGCCGCCCTGGTGGGCATGGCGCTGGCGGGGGCGGTGCTGGGCCTGTTCATGATCCCGGCGCTGCTGGCCGGGGAGTCCGCGGTGCTGGTCTCGGTGACGGGGTGCAGCGCGATCATGAGCGTCGTCCTGTACCTGACGCACGGGTTCAGCCTGCGCACCGCCGCGGCGCACCTGGGCACCGTCAGCGGGCTGGTGCTGGTGGGCCTGGTCGCGCACGTGGCCGTCGGCGCGACCCACCTGCAGGGCCTGTCCGACGAGGACTCCGGCTACCTCGGGCAGCTCACCTCGATGGGCGTGCTGCAGGGGCTGGTGGTCGCGGGGATGGTGCTCGCGGGCGTGGGCGTCCTCAACGACGTGACCATCACCCAGGCCAGCGCGGTGTGGGAGGTGCGCGAGCACGCCCCCGGCGCGGGCTTCCGCACGCTGGTGAGCAGCGGCATGCGGGTGGGGCGGGACCACCTCGCCTCCACCGTCTACACGGTGGCGTTCGCCTACGCCGGGGCCGCGCTGCCGGTGCTCGTCATCATCGCCGTCACCGACCCGGCCTGGCTCGACGCGCTGACCTCCAGCAAGATCGCCGAGGAGGTCGTGAGGACGGCGATCGGCGGGGCGTGCGTGGCGCTGTCGGTGCCGGTCACGACGGCGGTCGCGGCAGCCGCCGTCGCCGGCTCGTCGGTGTCGCGGGAGGGTGCTGCGGCTGCGGCTGCGGCTCGGCCGGGGGCGAGGCCCGGGGCGCCGGCGGCGCTCCCCGGACGGCGAGCACGGCGGGAAGCAGAGCGGTCGGGACGGCGGGGGCGTCGCTGACCTGCGCGCCCGCCGTCCCGCCGAGGCGGGCCACCCAGGTGGCGACCTCCTCGCGCCGGGCGGCGTCGAGGTCGCCCAGCCACACCACGGTCCTCGGGTGCTGCTGCCCCTCGCCCCGCTGGCCGACGGCGACGACGGGCCCGCGGGCGCAGGCCCCGACGCAGGGGCTGGCGACGAGCACCCCGCCGCGGGAGCCGCGCACGGCCTCCCGCAGCGAGGTGCCCAGGGAGTCGTCCTCGCCCTGCAGCCGGCGCAGCGCGGCGCACCGGTGACCGGTGCAGACCGCCACGAGGGGCCCGGCCGGTCCGTTCACGAGCTCGTGCGCTGGCCGTAGCGGCGGCGGAAGCGCTCCACGCGGCCCTCGCTGTCGAGGACGCGGGCGCGTCCCGTCCAGAACGGGTGGCTCGCCGAGGACACGTCGACGTCGATGACGGGGTACGTCTCGCCGTCGTCCCAGACGACGGTGCCGCGGGCGAGCGCCCCCGCCGTGGAGCGGGTGAGGAAGGAGGTGCCGGCCTGGTTGTCGCGGAAGACGACCGGGCCGTACTCCGGGTGCAGGTCCTGCTTCACGTCTGCTCGTCCTCTCCCTCTACCAGCTGGACTTGGTCACGCCGGGCAGCTCGCCGGCCAGGGCCTGCTCGCGCAGCCGTACGCGCGACAGCCCGAACGTGCGGTAGAAGCCGCGGGGGCGGCCGTCGACGACGTCGCGGTTGCGCAGCCGGGTGGGGCTCGCGTCGCGGGGCAGGCGCCGCAGGGCGGCGCGCGCGTCGGCGCGCTGCTCCTCGGTGGCGCTGGCCGCGGTGGCGAGGCGCTTCAGCTCTGCTCGTCGCTCCGCGTGACGGGCGACGACGACGCGCCGCTGCTGGTCCTTGACGACCTTGCTCTTCTTGGCCATCTCAGCGCGCCTCCTTGAACTCGACGTGCTGGCGCACCACCGGGTCGAACTTGCGCAGCACCATCCGCTCGGGGTCGTTGCGGCGGTTCTTGCGGGTCACGTAGGTGTAGCCCGTCCCCGCGGTCGAGCGGAGCTTGATGATCGGTCGGACGTCGTTGCTCTTGGCCACGTCAGGCCACCTCTCCTCGTGCGCGGAGGTCGGCGACGACGGCGTCGATGCCGAGCCTGTCGATGACCCGCATGCCCGCGGGCGTCAGGTCGAGCCGCACGTGGCGGCCCAGGGACGGCACCCAGTAGCGCTTGCTCTGGGTGTTGGGCTCGAAGCGGCGCTTGGTGCGCCGGTGCGAGTGCGAGATGCGGTGGCCGGAGCGGCCCGTGCGCCCGGTGACCTGGCAGGGGCGGGTCATCAGCCCTGCCTCGCCTTCAGGCGAGGGTTCTTCTTGTTGATGACGTACAGGTGGCCGCGGCGGCGGACCAGCTTCGACCCGGGCTGGCGGGCCAGCGAGCGCAGTGAGGCGCGCACCTTCACAGGGACCTCCTTGACGAGGGCTTGATGAGAACAGTTCTCCTCGTGTGCCACCATAGACGAGAAGCGTTCTCATCTGAAGCCACGACCGCCGGGAGCCCCCGTGACCGACCCGACCCGTCCGCCCCGCCTGCCCGTCACCGCCGTCACCGCCGTCGACGCCGCCGCCCGCGACGCCGTCGTCATGAGCGTGCAGCTGGACGCTCCCGGCGCCGTCGTGGTCCGCCACGACCTGTCGGGGGCCGGCGCCGGGGTGCTGCGCCGTGTGGTCAGCGACGCCACCGGCGTCGTCGAGGACGTCACCACCCCCCTCGACCACGCCTGCCTGTCGTGCGCCCTGCGGGAGGACCTGCTCCCGACCCTGGTCCGCCTGGCCCGCGAGGGGCGGTGGAGCGCCGCACTGCTGGCGCTCCCCCTGGCCAGCGAGCCCGTGCCCGTGGTCCGCGGCCTCCTCGGCGGGACCGTCGAGGGCGCCCCCGCGCGGCGCTGGCTCGACCTGGCCGGCGTGGTCTGCGCCGTCGACGCCGAGGGCCTCCTGCACGACGTCCTCGGCGACGACCTCCTCGACGAGCGCGACCTCGCCCACGGCGACGACGACCGCAGCGTCGGCGAGGTCGTCGCGCGCCAGCTGCGCGGAGCCGACCTCGTCCTGGCGCCGGGGGCCAGCGGCCGCGAGCGCGCACTGCTGGACCACCTGGTGCTGCCCGGGGTCCGGGCGCAGGTGGAGCAGGCGTGCGAGACCTCGGGGGCCTCGGTGCTGGCGCGGCGCCACGACGCACGGGCCTCGGCGCGCTGGGAGGACCCGCGGGCCGTCGCACCCAGCGGCGCCCCCGACGCCGACGGCGTCTGGACGCTGGACCTGGGCGACTGGCGCCCCGTGCACCCGGAGCGGCTGCACGAGAACCTCGAGCGGCTCGCCAGCGGGGACCTGGTGGGGCGCGGGCGGTTCTGGCTCCCGACGCGCCCCGGAGCCGTGGGCGTGTGGGACGGCGCGGGCGGGCAGCTCAGCATCGGTGACGCGGGCCCGTGGCAGCTGCCGGGGCGCGACGGCGGGGGCGCCGGCGGGACCGGGGTCGACCGCAGCACGCGCCTCGTGGTCACGGGCGTCGAGGCGGACCCCGAGCGCGTGCGCGCGGCCTTCGCCGAGTCGCTGCTCACCGACGCCGAGCTGGCGGCCGGGCTGCAGCGGTGGGTCGGCCGGCCCGACGGGTTCGACGCGTGGCTCGGCGAGGTCGGGGCCGACGAGGCCGCCTGACGGCCACGCGGCCCCCCGGGTCACCCCCCGGGGGTATCGTCACGGGGTGGACGAGGGCGCGGTCGAGCAGCACCAGCACGGCTACCTGCACGCCAAGGACGACCACCTCAAGCGCCTGCGCCGCATCGAGGGCCAGGTCCGGGGGCTGCAGCGGATGGTCGAGGAGGAGAAGTACTGCATCGACGTGCTGACGCAGGTCTCCGCCACCACCAAGGCGCTGCAGGCGGTCGCGCTCGGCCTCCTCGACGAGCACCTGGGGCACTGCGTCGTCGACGCCGCGCGCCGCGGGGGCCCCGAGGCCGACGAGAAGGTGCGCGAGGCCTCCGAGGCCATCGCCCGCCTCGTGCGCTCCTGAGACCCGTGCGCCGGCTGCTGCTCGTCCTCGCCGCCGTCGCGGTGGCGCTCGGCGTCGTCGGCATGCACGCGCTCGGCGCGGCCCCCGCGACGGCGGCGCCCACGGCGCACGCGACCGGGCACACGACCGGGCACACGACCGGTCACACGGACACCCGCTCCACCGGGCACGACGACGCCCCCGCGGGCAGCGCCTCCCACCACGGGTCCGGGGGCACCGCAGCGGACTGCGTCCTCGCCGCGGGCGCCGCGGCCGCTGGACTGGCGGCCGCCGTCGCCGGCCTGCTCTCCGACCCGGCCGGCGGTGCCCTCGGGGGTGCCGTCCTCCTGGCGCTGGCCGCCGCGGCCCTCGCAGCCGCCGGTGCGCGCGGGCGCACCCGACCCGCCACCGGTCCACCGGGTCCGGCCACCTCCTGCGTGCTGAGGACGTAGCGGCACCACGGCACCGCCCCGCCGCAGCGCGGGGCGCGCGCCGACGCGCCCTCGTCCCACCCCAGCACCGGAGGACCCACCGTGACCACGCCCGTCCGCCCCCCTGTCCACACCCCTGTCCACACCCCTGCCCGCACCCCTGCCCGCACCCGCGCAGCGGCGGTGGCCGCCGGCGCGGCGCTCACCGCGCTCCTCCTCAGCGGGTGCGCCGCCGAACCCTCCGGCCACACCGGCGGGCACGGTGGCGAGCCCGGCGCCGCGGCGGAGCAGACCGCGCCGGTGGGCGCGTCCGAGGCCGGTGAGCCGAACGAGGCCGACGTCGACTTCGCCGGCGGCATGGTGGTCCACCACGAGGGCGCCCTGGCCATGGCCCAGGACGCCGCCCAGCGAGCCAGCACCCCCGAGGTGCGGGCCCTCGCCGAGCGCGTCGTGGCGGCCCAGCAGCCCGAGATCGACCAGATGGAGGGCTGGCTGGCCGCCTGGGGCGAGGACGGCGGGTCCCACGACGGCCACGACATGGCCGGGATGGGCTCCGACGACGCCGAGGCCCTGGCGTCAGCCACGGGCACCGAGTACGACCGCCTGTTCCTGGAGCAGATGACCGCCCACCACCGCGACGCCGTCGAGATGGCCCAGCGCGAGCAGGCCGAGGGCGCGGCCCCCGAGGCCGTGGCCCTGGCCGAGAGCATCGAGGCCGACCAGACCGCTGAGATCGCCGAGATGGCGGGGCTCCTGCAGCAGCTGGGCGGCTGACGCGCCGCGGGGTGAGACTGGGGCGTGAGCGGAGCGTCGGGCCGGGTCAGCCGCAGGGCGCTGCTCGGCCTGGCGCTCGCCACGCCCCTGGCGGCGTCCGCGTGCGCCGCGGACGGCGCCCCCGCACCGGCGCCGTCCACCGCCCCGTCCGGTGAGCCGACCAGCGGCACCGGCCCCGTTCCCCGCGAGGTCGCCGTGCGCGTGCTCACCGACCAGGCCTACGCCGAGCCCGTCGACGGCTCCGCCACGGCCCACCTGCTCGACCTGCACCTGCCCGACGGCGCCCCGGGCCCGTGGCCGGTGGTGCTGTTCCAGGCGGGGTCGGCGTTCCAGTCCGACGACACCAAGGGCGGCAGCACCGACCTGTCCGGCGGCACCACGGCCGCCGGTCTGGCGCAGCACTGGGGCCCGCTGGGGTACGCCGTCGCCGGCATCAACGTGCGCAGCAGCGCCCAGGCGCGGTTCCCGGCCCAGCTGCACGACGTGAAGGCCGCCGTCCGCTACCTCCGCTCGCGCGCCGACGAGCTCGGGCTCGACGCCGACCGCGTCGTCACCGCCGGCACCAGCAGCGGGGCCTGGGGCGCGGTGATGGCCGGCGTGGTCACCGGGGTGCCCGACCTGGAGGGCACCGAGCTCGGCAACGCCGACCAGCGCAGCGACGTCCAGGCCGTCGTCGACCTGTTCGGCCCGACGGCCTTCCTGGAGATGGACGCCCAGCGCCTGCCCGACGGCGCCGAGCACGACCCGGCGGGGTCGCCCGAGTCGATGCTCATGGGCTTCCCCATCCAGTCCGACCCCGCCGCCGCCCGGCGGGCCGACCCCACCGGCTACGTGGGCGCCGGCAGCCCGCCGGTGTGGATCGCCCACGGCACGGCCGACCCGAACGTGCCCCACCAGCAGTCCGAGCTGCTGTTCGCGGCGTACGAGCGGGCGGGGGCCACCGCCAGTCTGACCCTCGTGCCCGGGGTCGGGCACACCGACGCCTACCTGGGCGGTGGCGCCCCCGAGCGCCTCGTCAGGACGACGACGGGCGGCGCCACCACCGAGGGGGCCGACCCGGACCCGACGTACGACGCCGTGCTCGCCTTCCTGCAGGAGCACCTGGGCCGGGGCTGAGCCCCACCCGGAGACCCACCGGAGCCTCACTCCGCGCCGAACACCGCCGCCTCGTGCGGTCCGGTGCCCCCGACGAGCAGCCGCTCCCCCGGCCGGACGGCGATGTCGAGCGCCTCGTCGGCGAGGTTGAGCGCCACCGTCAGCCCGCGCGAGCCGTCGTCGGGGTCGCTCGCCCGGTAGACCAGCACGGGGTTCTCCAGCCGCTCCACCTCGACCCGCGCCCGCGCCAGCCAGGGGTGGCGGCGCCGCAGCCCGACGAGCTGCTGGTGCAGGGCGAAGACCGGCGCGCCCAGCGGCGACAGCTCCCCCGGCGAGGCCGGGAACGCCGGACGCACGGCGTCGTCGCCCCCGACGCGCTCCTCCTTGACCCCGCGGAAGGCGTGGTCGTCACCCGCGTAGACCGCCGGCACGCCCCCGACCGTGAGCAGGAGGGTCAGCGCGTGGGCGAGGTGGCGCTCGTCGGTCAGCTGGGAGGCGATGCGGGTGGTGTCGTGGTTGCCGAGGAACGTGGTGGGCAGGAAGCTCCGCAGCAGCTCACCGTGGTGGCGCAGCTCCCACTCGAGCTCGAAGAGGTTCGCGTCGTTGAGGCTGCTCCAGACGGCCTTCCACAGCCGGTACTGGGTCACCGAGTCGAAGCCGGACTCCTGCACGAAGGCGGCGTAGTCGCCGTGGATGACCTCGCCCAGCAGCCACGCGTGCGGGTGGGACTCGCGGACGGCGTCGCTCACCGAGCGCCAGAAGGCGGTCGGGACGGCGTAGGCGGCGTCCATGCGCCACCCGTCGACCCCCGCGTCGAGCCAGTGCCGCACCACCTCGACGACGTGCTCCAGCACGGCCGGGTTCCCGTGGTCGAGCGCCACCAGCTGGTGGTGGCCCTCGAAGACCGCCCACCCGTCGTCGCGGGATCCGTCGCGCCGGAACCAGGCCGCTGACTCCGCGTCACCCGCGAGGGCGGCCCGGAAGCGGGGGTGGGACCGGCCGACGTGGTGGAAGACGCCGTCGAGGACCACGTGCACGCCGCGGGCGTGGGCCTGCTCGACGAGGTGGCGCAGGTCGCCCTCGTCCCCGAGGCGGGGGTCGACGCGGAGGTGGTCCCGGGTGTCGTACCCGTGGGTCTCGCTGTCGAAGACCGGACCGAGCTGCAGGGCGTTGGCACCGAGGGCCACGAGGTGGTCGAGCCAGCCCCCGACGTGCGCCAGCCGGTGGACGACGGGGACGCCACCCGGGTTCTCCGCCTCCGCGCCGGTGAACCCCAGCGGGAAGACGTGCCAGATGACGGTGTCCTGGGGGCGCACCGGACCGACGCTAGCCGCCGGGAAGACAGTGGGCCCCCTCAGCGCTGCACGCTGCGGTGACCCGAGGAGGGTCCCGCCCGCACGCTCCGGAAGGCCCTCCATGACCGACGTCTCCGCCCGCCCCACCCGCGAGGGCGGGGCACCGGTCGGCCAGGGCGCCACCGAGACCGCCCCGCGCGACCGCGCCGTGATCCGCCTGCTGCTGGTCGCGGCGTTCGTCGTCATCCTCAACGAGACGGTCATGGGCGTGGCGATCCCCCACCTCATGGGCGACCTGGGCATCACCGCCACCGCGGCGCAGTGGCTGACCACCGGCTTCCTGCTGACGATGGCGGTCGTCATCCCCGTCACCGGGTTCCTGCTGCAGCGGGTGCGCTCGCGGGTGCTGTACCTGACGGCGATGTCGCTGTTCACGGCCGGCACGGCCCTCGCGGTGGTGGCTCCGGGCTTCGGGGTGCTGCTGGTGGCGCGCGTCATCCAGGCGAGCGGCACGGCGATCATGATGCCGCTGCTCATCACCACGGTGATGACGCTGGTGCCGCCGGCGGTGCGCGGCCGCACGATGGGCGGCATCTCCGTGGTCATCGCGGTGGCCCCCGCCATCGGCCCGACCATCTCCGGTCTGGTGCTGGAGCACCTGAGCTGGAGGTTCCTGTTCGTCGTGGTGCTGCCGGTCGCCGTCGCCGTCCTGGTCCTGGGGGCGCGCCGCATGCGCGACGTCACCGAGCCGCGGGCCACGCGCCTGGACGTGCTGAGCGTGGTGCTGTCGGCGGTCGGCTTCGGCGGTCTGGTCTTCGGGCTGTCGCACCTCGGTGAGGGCGGTGGCTCGGGGGTGGCCGTGAGTGCGGCCTCGATCGCCGTCGGGGTCGTGGTGACCGGGCTGTTCGTGCTCCGCCAGCTGCGCCTCCAGCGCCGCGGCGACGACGGCACCCGCCCCGGCGTCCTGCTCGACCTGAGGACCTTCCGCACCCCCGTCTTCGCGGTGTCGGTGGTCATGTTCGTGGTGAGCATGATGGCGCTGTTCGGGACGATCATCCTGCTGCCGCTGCTCATGCAGACGGTGCTCGGCCTGTCGGTGCTCACCAGCGGCCTGCTCCTGCTGCCGGGCGGCCTGGTGATGGGCCTGGCGGCCCCCCACGTGGGCCGCGCCTACGACCGCGTGGGGCCGCGCCCGCTGCTCGTGCCCGGCACGGCGCTGGTCGCGGCGGTGCTGTGGACCATGACGGCCGTGGTCAGCCCGACGACGCCGTGGTGGCTGCTCCTGGTGCTGCACGTGGCGCTCTCCGCGGGGCTGGCGCTGGTGTTCACGCCGCTGTTCACCGCCAGCCTGGGCTCGCTGCCGCCGCACCTGTACTCCCACGGCTCGGCCGTGGTGAGCACCGTGCAGCAGGTGGCGGCCGCGGCGGGCATCGCCCTGTTCGTCGCGACGATGACGGCCGTCGCCGCCTCCGGCACGGCCGCCGGTGCCGACCCGGTCGCAGCGACCGCCGACGGCATCGCGACAGCGCTGCTCATCGGCGCGGTGGTCGCGTCGCTGGCCGTCGTCACGGCGTTCTTCGTGCGCGGGAGCGCCCAGCCCGACGGCGAGCGGGTCGTCGCGGCGCACTGAGCGCTCCACCAGCGGTGGCGAGGAGGTCCGCCAGCAGCCCGCCCGGGGCCTGGTAGAGTTCTTCTCGCTACGCGCTCCTAGCTCAATTGGCAGAGCAGCTGACTCTTAATCAGCGGGTTCTGGGTTCAAGTCCCAGGGGGCGCACCAGCACGCAGGGTCCCGGTCAGCTCAGGCTGCCGGGGCCCTGCATCGTCGTGGGGACGCCAGCACCCGCCGCGGCAGCGGCGCGTCGTCGCCGCGCCAGCACCCACGCGTGGAGGTCACCGCCGGTCATGGCCGGGGCGTGCAGCCACCCCTGCGACTCGTCGCACCCCAACCGGGCCAGGTGCTCCAGCGTCGCGGCGTCCTCCACCCCTTCGGCCACCACCCGCAGCCCCAGCGCGTGCGCCAGGTCGACGGGGCTGGCGGTGATGGCGGCCGCGCGCGGGTCGCGGAGCAGCAGCGCGGTGAACGACCTGTCGAGCTTGAGCTCGGTGAACCGCAGCCGGTGCAGCCGCGCCAGCGACGACCAGCCGGTGCCGAAGTCGTCGATGCTGGTCCACACACCGAGCTCGGCGAGGTCGGCGAGGGCGCGTGCCGCGCGCTCGGCGTCGTCGGCCAGCTCGGCCTCGGTCACCTCCAGCACGAGGCGGTCGGCGGGCACGCCGTGGCGCAGGAGCAGCTCGGCCACCTCCGCGGGCAGCGCCGGGTCGGCGAGGTCACCGGCGGAGACGTTCGCGCTCATCCGGACGTCCAGACCCGCGGCGCGCCACCGGGCGGACTGGGCCACCGCCTGGCGGAGCACCTCGGACGTGATAGCGCGCAGCAGGCCGTGCTCGGCGGCCACCGGCAGGAACTCCCCCGGCGCGAGCAGGCCTCGCTCGGGGTGCCGCCACCGCACCAGGGCCTCGACCCCCACCACCTCTCCGGTGGCGATGCAGAGCTGCGGCTGGTGGTGGAGCACCAGCTCGCCGGCCTCGAGGGCGTGCCGCAGCTCCTCCGCCGTGCGCAGGCCCGGCTCGGACCTGCCGTGCAGCGCGGGGTCGAAGCGCTGCACGCCGCCGCCGGAGCGCTTGGCGGCGTACATCGCGGCGTCAGCCCGCCGCAGCAGCTCCGTGACGGCGTCGTCGGCCCCAGCACCACCGCCGCCGCCGGGGGGACGGGCGTCCGCCGGGTGCACGACCACCCCGGCGCTGCACCCCACGTGCACAGCGGAAGCGCCGAGGTCGTACGCGGGGGCGAGCGCCTCCACCAGGGCGGCGCTCCACGCGGCGGCGGCGGCCTCACGGGCGGCGGGGTGCGGCGGCAGGGGGACGACGACGGCGAACTCGTCACCTCCGAGCCTGCCCGTGAGGACGCCCGGAGCGCTCCCCTCCTGCGGCGCCCTGACACCCTCCAGCCGTCGCGCCACCCGCACCAGGAGCGCGTCGCCCGCCGCGTGGCCGAGGTCGTCGTTCACCTCCTTGAACCTGTCGAGGTCCAGCAGCGCCACCGCGAACGGGGTCTGCGCGGCGTGCAGGTGGCCGACCGCCCGCAGCACCCCGCGCCGGTTGGCCAGGCCCGTGAGCTCGTCGGTGACCGCCTCTCGCCGGGTGGCGTCGAGCTGGGACAGCTCGGTGATGTTCAGCAGCAGGCGGGTCGCCGCTCCGGCGGCCCCCAGCCCGCCGGCGACCAGCACCCAGGGGTCCGTGGTCCTGGTGCCGGCCAGGGCGAGCAGCCCGTCGGCGGTGATGACGAGCAGGGCCAGCAGGAGCACGGCGTAGGCGCCGACGGTGGCCGAGACGCCGTCGACGACCAGCGGCACCGAGACCGTCCGCGACAGGACCGCGGCGAGACCGGCGCATGCGGCAGCGACGCCGAGCCAGGCACCCGTGCCCGGGACCGGGGAGCCGGTCTCGGTGCCGACCGCCAGGGAGCCGGCCCCCGCGAGCGCCGCGGCGCAGCCGACCACGAAGAGCCAGGCCGTGCGGTCGCGGCCCCCACCGGCGGTCATCGCGGTGGAGAGCACCGTGCCCGTCAGCACGATCGCTGCCGCCCCTGAGGCCAGCACGGGCTGCAGCTGCCACGGCGGCAGGTCGAGCGACGAGGGCACGAGGCCGCCGACGGCGAGCCCCAGCAGCGCCTGGCCGGTGAGCACGGCGCTGACCGCGTTGAGCAGGTCACCCGGGTCGCCGGAGTGGGTGCGGGTGAGGTTCCAGCGCACGAAGGCGCTGTAGACGACGAGGGAGGTCGTGAGCACGGCGAGCGCCAGGGGGAGCAGCGGCAGCGCCCCCCCGGCGTGCAGGCCGGTGAGCAGGGGGTGCGCCACGAGCGCCGCGCCGACCACGACCACGAACAGGGCCACGGCGCGCCACAGCCGCTGGTCGGCGCCGCCGCGCAGCGCGCGGGCGAGGACCAGGGCGCTCGAGGCGAGCCAGAGCACGGCCCACGAGGCGGTCCGTGCGAGGGTGGAGCGCTCGGCGGGCGCGTCGGCCGCCACCAGGCAGAGCAGCGCGAGCGCGAGCAGGCCCAGCAGCCAGGTGCGCCCTCCCGGCCGCGGCCTCCCCCCGCGCGCGGCTCGACCGGTGGTCCCCATGTGGTGCCTCCCCCTGGACCCGCCCCCGCAGGTCCTGCCCCGGTCATCGGCTCGCGAGGTGGTTGGGTTGAGCAACCTCTCGTGCGGGGGTGGTCAGCGGGGTGGGGTCAGCGTCGGCGCAGCCGCAGCCGCAGCCCTCCGCGGGGGCGCAGGGTGACCAGCGCCTCCAGCACCGGCTCGTCACCCGGCACCGGGTCGACGCGGCGGTCGCGCAGCAGCGCCGCGAGCACCAGCACCGCCTCGGTCAGGGCGAAGTCGCGCCCGATGCAGAGCCTCGCCCCGGCACCGAAGGGCAGGTACGACCCGCGCGGCACCTCGGGGCCCTCCCCCGTGAACCGGCCCGGGTCGAAGCGCTCCGGGTCGGGGTGGACGTCGGCGCGCCGCTGCAGCAGCCACGGGCTGACGATGACGAGCGTGCCCGCCGGCACCGCGACGCCGTCCACGACGTCGTCGCTCTCGGCGCGCCGCGTCACCACCCAGGCGGGCGGGTACAGGCGCAGCGACTCGTCGACCACGGCGCGGGTCCACGGGAGGTCGCGCAGGTCCTCCCAGGCCGGGGCCCGGTGGCCCGCACCCCCCTCGGCGCCGAGCACGGCGTCGAGCTCGGCGTGCAGCCGCTCCTGGGCGGCGGGGTTCCGGGCGAGCAGGTCGAGGGTCCAGGTGAGGCAGGAGGCCACCGTCTCGTGGCCGGCGATGACCATCGTGACCAGCTCGGCCCGCACCGACTCCGGGGGCAGGCGGCCCTCGTCGACGGCGCGCAGCAGCAGGCCGAGCAGGTCGTCGCCGAGGTCTCCCGCAGCGCGACGGCGGGCGACGACGCGGGCGACCACCTCGTCCATGACGCGGTTCGCCCGCGCGAGGCGGCGCTTCGCGGGGGTGGGGAGCCAGCCGGGCACCGGGGTGCGGGCGCGTCCGATGACCACCTCGAGCGCCTCCAGCACAGCGGCCACCACCCGCTCGCCGTCGGCGGTGACGTCGCCGCCGAACAGCGTGCGCCCGACCACCTCGAGGGTGGCCTGCAGGACGGCCGCGTCGACGTCGACGACCTCGCCGTCGACGGCGGCGCGGGCCCTCACGCGTTCGGCGGCCGCCACGGACTGCTCTGCGACGGCGGTCAGGCCCGAGCGGTGGAACGCGGGCTGCGCCACGCGGCGCGCCTCGCGCCAGGCGCTCCCGTCGCTGGTGAGGAGGCCGCTCCCGGTGACCAGCGAGAGCGCGCCGTACTGGATGGTGGCCTTCGACCACGCGCCGGCGTTCTCCACCAGCACCCGCCGGGCACCGGCCGTGGTGCCCACCAGCAGCACCGGGGTCTTCGGCATCGGGAAGGCGACGTGGTCGCCGAAGCGGGCAGCGGTGCGCTCCAGGTAGGCCAGCGGGTCGCGGCGGATGGAGAGCAGGTCGCGCAGCATGTCGCGCGGCAGCGGCCCCGGAGCGTCGAGGACGGTGTAGCGGGCGTTGGGCCGGGGGACCGCGGGCGGCGGGGTGCCGGCCGGCCGGGCGTGGCTCAGAGGTAGAGCCCGGTCGAGCCGGCCTCGACCCGCGGTGCGGCCACCGCGTGCAGGTCGCGCTCGCGCAGCAGCACGTACTCGCGGCCCGACAGCTCGACCTCGGCGCGGTCCTCGGGGTCGAACAGCACGCGGTCGCCCAGGCGCACCTGGCGCACGTGCTGCCCGGTCGCCGCCACCTCGCCCCACGACAGCCGCTTGCCCACCGCCGCGGTGGCCGGGATGAGGATGCCGGCGCCGGAGCGGCGCTCCCCCGCCTCGGCGTCGGTGGCGACGAGCACGCGGTCGTGCAGCATGCGGATCGGGAGCCTGCCGTCACCGCCGGACGGGGTGCCACCGACCGGAGCGGCAGGTGCTGGGGCGGGGGCGGGGGTGCTGGTGGACGACGTGCTCACGCCGTCCGACGCTACCCGCTGCGCCCCCGCCCAGGAGCGGCCGAGGCGCAGCGCGGCGGGTGGGACGTCAGTGCCTGCGGCGGACCGCGAGCCCCGTGAACAGGCCCACGACGGCGACCACGGCACCGCCGACGGCGGCGATCCGCTCGACGCGCACCGCGCCGTCGGAGTCGAGCACGAGCTCCTTGGCCCTGGCCTGGGCGGAGGCGACGCCCTGCTGGGCCAGGGCCTTGGGGGCGACGCGGGAGGCGAGCTCGTCGACCGTGGCCGCGAGGTGCTGCTGGTGGAGGCTGATCTCGCGCTCGAGGCGCGCGGGCTCGTCGGGCGGGACGCTCATGGACCGGACGCTAGTGCCCCGCGCTCGGCTCAGCAGCCCCAGGCCGCCGGACGGGGGCACCGGCACTAGCCTGACGGGCGTGTCCGACCGCCTCGAACCGGGTGACCTCGCCCCGGACTTCACCCTCCCGGCGACCCACGGCGGCAGCTGGCAGCTGTCCGAGCACCGCGGCCGCTCCGTGGTCGTCTACTTCTACCCCGCAGCCGGCACGCCGGGATGCACCACGCAGGCCTGCGACTTCCGCGACAACCTCGCCTCGCTGACCGCGGCGGGGTTCGACGTGGTCGGCATCTCTCCCGACCCCCTGCCCGAGCTGGAGAGCTGGGTCGCCGAGGAGCAGCTGCCGTTCCCGCTCGCCAGCGACACCGAGCGCGGCGTCATCGAGCGCTACGGCGCCTGGGGTGAGAAGACGATGTACGGGCGCACCACCACGGGCCTGCTGCGCTCCACGGTCGTGGTCGACCCCGAGGGCGTGGTGCGCAGCGCCAGCTACAACGTCAAGGCCACCGGCCACGTCGCCCGGCTCCGCAAGGAGCTCGGCGTCGACTGACCGGCGGCCGGGCGGCGCGCGGCCTCCGGGCCGCCGGCCGCCCGCCAGCGCGAGTGGTGAAACTGGCAGCCACGCAGGGTTTAGGTCCCTGTGCCTCCGGGCGTGCGGGTTCGAGTCCCGCCTCGCGCACCACGACTCGGCTGCGCCCGGACGCGGTCAGAGCACCCGCACGGCGAGCAGGGCGACGTCGTCCTCGGAGACCTCGGGCACGAGCCGGGCCAGGAGGGCGTCGCACAGCGCGCCCGGGGGTCGGTGCCCCTCCTCGACGAGCGCCGTGCGCAGGTCGGCCAGGCCGACGTCGAGCGAGGTCTCCCGGCGCTCCACGAGCCCGTCGGTGCACAGCAGCAGCACGCTGCCGGGTGGCAGCTCCGCGGTCTGCTCACGGCGGCGCGCGGTCGGGTCGATGCCGAGCAGCAGGTCGGCGTCGTCGCTCTCGAGCAGCGTGGTGGTGCCGTCGGGCAGGCGCAGCACCGGCGGGGGGTGGCCGGCGTTCGACCAGACCAGCCGGCGCCCGCCCGCCGCGGTGGCTTCGAGCCGCGCGACCACGCAGGTGGCCGACGTGGCCACCTCCAGGCCGTCGAGCGCCTCGTCGACGGCGCTGAGCAGGGACGCCGGGCCGGCGCCCGTCGCGCGCGCGATGCCCCGCACCAGCCCGCGGACCTGCCCCATCGCGGCGGCGGCGCGCGAGTCGTGGCCGATGACGTCGCCGATGACGAGCACGGCGCCACCGTCGCGCTGGCGGAACGCGTCGTACCAGTCGCCGCCGACCTGCACCTCCTGCGCGGCCCCGGCGTAGCGGACGGCGAGGTCGAGCCCCTCCAGCTGCGGTGGGGCCGTCAGCAGGCTGCGCTGCAGGGCCTCGGCGAGCGCGGCCCGCTCGGCGTGCAGGCGGGCGTTCTCCAGCGCCAGCCCGGCGCGGCGGGCCACCTCGCGGGCGGTGTCGAGCTCCTGCTCGCTGCGCACGGCCCCGGGCTCGGTGCGCACCAGGGCCATCGCCCCGAGGGTGCGCCCGCCCGCGGCGAGCGGCAGCACGAGCACCGAGCTGGGGGTGAGCACCTCCAGGAGCGACCGGGCCCGGTCGTCACCGACCCAGTCGCCCAGGGGCGGCAGCTGCGGCACGTGCACCTCGCGGCCGGTCCGCAGGCAGACGGCGACAGCCGCCTCGCGGCTCATCGTGGCTGCCTGGTAGGTGGCGTAGCGAGCCAGCACGTCGTCGAGGGCCGGGTCGCGGTGGGCGTGGCCGAGCGTCCGCCGCAGCCGTCCGGTCTGCACGAGCGTGACGGTGCACCAGTCGGCCAGCTCGGGCACCACCAGCTGCGCGAGCTCGCTGACCGCGAGGCCCTGCTCGGTGCCGTGCGCCAGCAGCTCGCTCACCGAGCCCAGCAGCTCCAGGCGCCTGACGGTCTCCTCGAGCTCGCGGCGCGTCTGGCGCCGGTCACTGACGTCGATCATGTAGATGTCGAGCTCGTCGCCGTCGGGGACGGCGTGCACCGACAGCCAGCGCTCGACCGTCGTCCCCCACGCCTCGAACACGACCGCCCTGCCGGTGCGGCGGGCCTCGGCGTAGTGCGGGCCGAAGTCGTGCTCGCGGGAGTGCGGGTAGCGCTCCCAGAGCAGGGTGCCGAGGACCTCCTGGCGCGGGGCGCCGACGAGCACCTCCGCCGCCCGGTTCATCCCGGTGACGCGGTCAGCGGCGTCCAGGGACATCCACGCAGGGGAGACCACGTCGGGGAGCGACCGCGGCTCGCGCTCCACCCCTGCCTCCGTCCCGGCCGTTCCAGCCGTCACCCGCGGCCCACCGACCGGCCCCTGCCGGGTCGACCCGACATCCTGTCAGGCCCGGGACAGCACCCGGGCGAGCTCGGGCGCGAGCGCGCGGAACGCCTGACCGCGGTGGCTGATGGCGTCCTTCTGCTCGGGCGCGAGCTCGGCGCAGCTCACCTGGAGGCCGTCGGGCACGAGGGCGGGGTCGTAGCCGAACCCGCCGTCGCCCCGCGCCTGCCGGGCGAGGTGACCGCGCAGCTCGCCCAGCTCGACGTGCTCGTGCCCGTCGGGCGTCACCAGCGCCGCCGCGCACACGAACGCGGCGCCGCGGTGGGCGTCGGGCACGTCCGCCACCTGCGCGAGCAGCAGGGCCAGGTTGGCGGCGTCGTCACCGTGGCGGCCCGCCCAGCGCGCGGAGAAGATGCCCGGCGCACCGCCCAGGACGTCGACGGCGATGCCCGAGTCGTCGGCGACGGCCACCAGCCCGGTGGCGCGGGCCACCGCCCGCGCCTTGAGCAGGGCGTTGCCCGCGAAGCTGACCTCGCTCTCGACCACCTCGGGGACCTCGGGCAGCGACGGGTCTCCGACGGCGAGCAGCTCGACGTCCAGGCCGGCCGGCAGGTGCGGCGCGAGGATCGCCCGCAGCTCGCCGACCTTGTGGGCGTTGCGGGTGGCGAGGACGACCCGCGTCACAGGCCCAGCGCCTCGCGCTGCAGGCGCGTCAGCTCGGCGCACCCGCCGGCGGCCAGCTCCAGCAGCGCGTCGAGCTCGGCCCTGTCGAACGGCTGGCCCTCGGCGGTGCCCTGCACCTCCACGAAGCGACCGTCACCGGTCATGACGACGTTCATGTCGGTCTCGGCGCGGACGTCCTCGACGTACTCGAGGTCGAGCACCGGCTGGCCCCTGTCGATGCCGACGCTGACGGCGGCGACCGACCCGCGCAGCGGGTCCTTCTTGACGACGCCCTTCTCGCGCGCCCAGGTCACGGCGTCGTGGAGGGCCACGTAGGCGCCGGTGATCGCGGCCGTGCGGGTGCCCCCGTCGGCCTGGAGGACGTCGCAGTCGAGCACGACGGTGTTCTCGCCGAGCTTGGCGACGTCGACGGCGGCGCGCAGCGAGCGGCCCACGAGGCGGCTGATCTCCTGGGTGCGCCCGCCGACCTTGCCCTTGACGGACTCGCGGTCGCTGCGGGTGTTCGTGGCGCGCGGCAGCATCGCGTACTCGGCGGTGACCCAGCCCGAGCCGGAGCCCTTCTTCCAGCGGGGGACGCCCTCGGTGAGGGAGGCGACGCACAGCACCTTGGTGCGGCCGAACTCGACGAGGACGCTGCCCTCACCGGCCTCGAGGTAGCGCCGCGTGATGGTCACGTCGCGCAGCTGGTCGGGACGGCGCCCATCGGGCCTGCTGGTGCTGTCAGCCATGCTCCGACCCTAGGACCCTGCGCCGACAGCCCCGACGGAGCCGCTCAGAGGTGGTGGACCGCCCCGGGCCGGGCCAGCTCGGCGGGGCCGCCGTACGCGGCGCGCACCTCGGCGAGCACGCCCGGTGCGTCGGCCCACGGCGGCAGGTGCGTCACGAGCACCGACCGGGCGCCCGCGCGGGCGGCCGCGGCCCCCGCGCGGGTGCCTGAGAGGTGCACGCCCCGCTCGACCGCCACCGCGTCGGTGAAGGTCGCCTCGGTGAGCAGCAGGTCGGCGTCGGCCGAGAGGTGGTCGAGGGCGGGGCAGTCGTCGGTGTCGCCGGTGTAGGCCAGCACGGCGCTGGAGCCGTCACCCCGCTCGCTGGGACCGGTGACCCGCAGCCCGTACGCCTCGACCGGGTGCTCCACCAGCACGGGCTCGACCGTGAACGGGCCGAGCTGCACGGGCCGGCGGTCCACCCAGGCGCCGAAGGCGTACTGCTCGGCCATGCCGGGCCCGTCCTCGGGCAGGTCGTAGGCCCGCGCCAGGCGCCCGGGGGCGTCGGCGGGGGCCCACAGCGGGACCGGCGGCACCGGCTCGCCGCGGTGGGCGGCGGGCCCGTACCTGAGCGCGACGTACAGCGCGGTGGTGTCGAGGCAGTGGTCGGCGTGCAGGTGCGACAGCAGCACACCGTCGAGGGTGGTGAGGTCGCCGCCGGGCAGGTGCCGCTGGAGGGGGCCAGCGGCGCCGCTGCCCAGGTCGAGCACGACGCGCCAGGTGCAGCCGGAGTCGTCGTCGGCCTCCAGCAGGTAGCACGACGCCGGGGAGTCCGGCCCCGGCACCGAGCCGGAGCAGCCCACCACGACCAGCCTCATGCGCCCATCACGTGGCCCTCCTCAGGAGCGGTGCGGTGATGCGGGGCAGCATCCCCGTGTCCAGGACGGTCTGGTGCTGCTCGGCGTGCAGCTGCGCGGGGGCGGCGGTGCCCAGGAAGCGCCGCGCCAGGCGCGCGAAGACGGCCGGGTCTCCGGTGGTGAGCCAGCGGTGCTCGGGCGGGGGCAGCTCGTCGCCGCGGAGCTGGCCGCGGGCGGTGAGCTCGCGGTAGACGGCCTTCGCGGTCTCCTCGGCGCTGGAGACCAGCGTCACGCCGTCGCCCATGACGTAGGAGAGGACGCCGGTCAGCAGCGGGTAGTGGGTGCAGCCCAGCACAAGGGTGTCGACGTCGGCGGCGACGACGGGCGCGAGGTGCTCCCGGGCGGCGGCCAGCAGCTCGGGCCCGGAGGTCACCCCCGCCTCCACGAACTCCACGAAGCGGGGGCACGCCTGGGTGGTGACGCGGACGTCGGGCGCCGCGGTGAACGCGTCCGCGTAGGCGCCCGAGGTCGCCGTCGCCGTCGTGCAGATGACGCCGACGCGCCCGCTGCGGGTGCTGGCGACCGCACGGCGCACCGCGGGGCGGATCACCTCCACCACGGGCACCGGGTAGCGCTCGCGCGCGTCGTGCAGCACCGCGGCGCTCGCGCTGTTGCAGGCGATGACCAGCAGCTTCACCCCCGAGGCGACCAGCTCGTCGAGGCACTCCAGCGCGTAGGCGCGCACGTGCGCGAGCGGCCGGGGGCCGTACGGCGCGCGGGCGGTGTCGCCGAGGTAGAGCACCCGCTCGGCGGGCAGCTGGTCGAGGACGGCGCGCGCGACCGTCAGCCCCCCGACGCCGGAGTCGAAGATGCCGATCGGCGCGTCAGCCACGGGGCAGCTGCTTCGACAGGGCTCCCACCAGCGTCTCCTGCAGCCAGGTGAGGAAGTCGTAGACCGACGCCATCCAGACGCGCGGGTCCTCCGGGGAGCTCTCGGCGACCTCGGCGAGCACCGCCTCGGCGTCGTCGTCGGTGCGCAGGCCGAGCCGCTCGGCCAGCACCAGGCGGACGTCGGTCAGCGCCACCAGCCAGGCGTGCTGCTCCTCGGCGTCGAGCACCAGCGGCCCGGGGCGCTCCAGCGTGGCGCGGGCCCGCTCGAGGCCGTCGCGCTTGCGCTGGCGCAGGCCCCGCTCGGTGAGGCGGCGGAACTCGCGGGCGGCGTCGGGGTCGTCCTTCGCGGCCTGCGGCAGCAGGCGGGCCACCGCCGGGTCGGACGGGGGCGTGGTGGAGCCGCCGGTGCCGACCATCACCTCGAGGGGGTCCTCCGAGGGGGTGGTGCCGTCGTCGAGGAGCTGGGAGACCTCGGCCAGCAGGCCGGAGAGCAGCGCGCGCTCGTCGTCGTCGAAGCTGGCGGTGACCCCGCGGCGGGAGCGCTCGAAGCGGCGGGCCACGGCTCAGGCGTCCTTGGAGAAGGTGGCCCAGAGGCCGTAGCCGTGCATCGCCTCGGTGTCGCGCTCCATCTCCTCGCGGGTGCCGTGGGCCACCACGGCCCGGCCCGCCTCGTGGACGTCGTGCATGAGCTTCTCCGCCTTCTCGCGCGGGTGCCCGAAGTAGGTCTGGAAGACGTAGGTGACGTACGACATGAGGTTCACCGGGTCGTTCCAGACGATGGTGACCCAGGGCTTGGCGGTCTCGCCGTCGAGTGCCTCGACGCGCTCCTCGGCCTCAGCCGGTGCGGTGCTCACGCGGGCTCATCCTACGGTGGCCCCGTGGACCACACCCCGCCGAACGGCCCGCGCCCCATGGGCAGCACCGGAGCCAGCACGGCGCTGCTCACCGACGCGTACGAGCTGACCATGCTGCAGTCGGCGCTGCGCAGCGGCGCGGCCTCGCGCCGCTGCACCTTCGAGGTGTTCGCCCGCCGCCTGCCCGACGGCCGCCGCTACGGCGTCGTGGCCGGCACCGCCCGCCTGCTCGACGCCCTGGAGCGGTTCCGCTTCGACGAGGGGGTGCTGGAGGCGCTGCGCGCGGACGGCCGCCTCGACGCCGCCACCGTCGACCACCTCGCCGGCTACCGGTTCACCGGAGACGTCGAGGGCTACGCCGAGGGCGAGCTGTACTTCCCGGGCTCTCCCGTGCTGTCGGTGACCGGCACCTTCGCCGAGGCCGTGGTCATCGAGACGCTCGTGCTGTCGGTCTTCAACCACGACTGCGCCGTCGCCTCGGCCGCGGCCCGCATGGCGGTGGCCGCCGGCGGACGGCCGATCGTCGAGATGGGCAGCCGGCGCACCCACGAGGAGGCCGCGGTGGCCTCCGCCCGCGCAGCCCACCTCGCCGGGTTCGCGAGCACGTCCAACCTCGAGGCCGGTCGGCGCTACGGGGTGCCCGTCTCGGGCACCAGCGCCCACGCCTTCACGCTGCTGCACGACACCGAGGAGGAGGCGTTCCGCGCCCAGGTCGCCGCCCTCGGCACCGGTACCACCCTGCTCGTCGACACCTACGACATCCAGCGCGGCATCGAGACGGCGGTGCGGGTCGCCGGGCCGCGGCTGGGCGCGGTGCGCATCGACTCCGGCGACCTCGCCGTGCTGGCGGTGAAGGCGCGGGCGCAGCTCGACGCCCTGGGGGCGACGCAGACCCGCATCGTGCTGTCCGGGGACCTCGACGAGTTCGGGCTCGCGGCCCTGGCCGCCGCACCCGTCGACGCCTACGGCGTGGGGACGTCGGTGGTCCAGGGGTCGGGCGCCCCCACCGCGGGCATGGTCTACAAGGTCGTCGAGGTCGAGGGGCGCCCGGTGGCCAAGCGCTCGGAGTCGAAGGCCACCCACGGCGGCCGCAAGACGGCGCTCCGGCGCCACCGCGGCAGCGGCACCGCCACCGAGGAGGTCGTGAGCGCCGGCCCCGTGCCCGAGCGCGAGCCCGGCGACCGCGCGCTGCAGGTGCCGCTGGTGCGTGCCGGCGAGCGGGTGGGCCCGGCCTCGCACGGGCCCGACCTGGCCGCTGCCCGCGAGCACCTGCAGGAGGTGCTCGTCACCATGCCGTGGGAGGGCCTGGCCCTGTCCCGGGGCGAGCCCGCCATCCCCACCCGGGTGCTGCCGCCCGTCTGAGACCGGCGGGTCGCCCCGCCCTGTCAGGCGGTGGTCAGTGGTGACCGCCGCCCGGCTTCACCAGGGGCGCGGCCTGGGGCAGACCCTCCTGGAGGCGCGCGACGCGCTCGGCCTGCTTGCGGCGCGAGGCGACGACCGCGGAGGAGACGAGCCCCACGCCGAGCAGGGCGCAGCCGCCGAACTTCACGATGTCGTGCCACATCGTGATGTCTCCGTTGAGCAGGCCCAGGAAGATCATCACGGCGCCGACGCTGATGAGGGTGAAGGGGATCGCCACGGGCCAGATCTTGCCAGGTCCGCGGCGGCGCGGCCGCCCCGCACCGCCGCGGCGGCCGCCTCAGCCGACGTCGAGCGCCAGCAGGTCGTCCTCGGTCTCGCGCCGCACCAGCACGCGGCTCTCGCCGTCGCGCACGGCGACCACCGGCGGGCGGGGCACGTGGTTGTACTGGCTGGCCATGCTGTGGCAGTACGCGCCGGTGGCGGGCACCACGAGCAGGTCGCCCGCGGCGACGTCGTCGGGCAGGAACTCGTCCTTGACGACCACGTCACCGCTCTCGCAGTGCTTGCCCACCACCCGGGACAGCACGGGAGCCGCGCCCGACCGGCGCCCGCCGAGGGCCGCCGAGTAGTCGGCGTCGTACAGGGCGGTGCGGATGTTGTCGCTCATGCCGCCGTCCACGGCCACGTAGCGGCGGTGGAGCCCGCCGTCGAGGGCGACGTCCTTCGTGGAGCCGACGCGGTACAGGGTCACGCCGGCCGGACCGGCGATGGCGCGGCCGGGCTCCACCGACACCTTCGGCACGGCGACGCCCAGCTGGGCGCACGCGGCGGTGACCACCTCGGCCATGCCGCGCGCCAGCGCCGTGGGAGAGAGCGGGGCGTCCTGCGTGGTGTACGCGATGCCGAAGCCCCCGCCGAGGTCGATCTCGGGCATCTCGAGGCCGTGCTCGGCGAGCACCTGCGCGTGCAGCCCGAGGAGCCGGCGGGCGGC
>Ga0325403_1000173_pt1 | contig 37963 bp, 37 predicted proteins | sample PopdelMetagenome_19_FD_205665 | JGI IMG/M metagenome (GOLD analysis project Ga0325403, IMG submission 205665) | Populus deltoides microbial communities from Bellville, Georgia, United States - Xylem-PdKOR-R4 | ecosystem: Host-associated > Plants > Phyllosphere > Stem > Wood/Secondary xylem... | reverse complement strand
CGCCCGGCGCTGGTCAGCGCCGACAGCCACCGGCCACCCCGAGGGCGAGGTCGATGTGCAGGCGTCGGGTCAGACGGGTACGGACTCGGTCCACGAGGTGCTCCTCCATCGGCCGTGGCGGAAGCACCTGGTGCTGCCCGCGAGGGAGCACTGGTTGCTGCGGCGTCGACGAGCCACGTCTCTCGGCCGCTCTGGATGGTGGAGGTGACGGTAGGGGCCGCCCGGGCGAGCCGTCAACCACGGCGCGCCCGGGCGGCCCCTACCGCTGTCAGCCGTCAGGCGGTCAGGCCAGGGGCAGGCGCTTCCAGTCGCTGCTGTACGCCAGGCCGCTGCGCTTGAACATCTGCGTCACGGGGCAGCGGCGCTCGGTCTCGGAGGAGAAGGTGGCGAACTGCTCCTCGGTGGCGTCGGTCTCGACCGAGACCCGCACGGCCACCCTGTCGAAGTTGGCGTTGCCCTCGGCTCCGCCGGCGATGACCGACGGGTCGAGGTCGCCCTGGATGTGGAACGACCAGCGGCCCACCTCGATGCCGAGACCGGAGGCCACGAGGCTCCCGGTGACCTGGTTGCAGCTGGTCAGCGCGCCCAGCAGGTAGCTCAGCGGGCTGGGGGCGGCGTCCTCTCCCCCGAAGGAGGGGAGGCTGTCGGTGGAGAAGACGTGCTCGTGCTCACCGGCGGCCACGAGGCGCTGTGCGACGCCGGTCCCCTCGGCGTCGACGACGAACGGCACGGTCTGCTTGATGGGCATGGCGTCCACGATATCCGTCGTGCGCGACGCGTCCAGCACCTGAACCTCCTCGGTCGATCACCCCACCCTGCACCACAGCGGGCGCCCGGAGGGCCGGCGACGCACGATGGGCCCGTGCCGACCCCGCTCCCCCCGGCCCTGATCGACCTGCTGCGCCGCCCGGCGCCCTGCTTCGTGGCCACGCTGATGCCCGACGGGTCCCCGCAGCTCACGGAGACCTGGGTCGACACCGACGGCGAGAACGTCGTCATCAACGTGGTCGACGGCATGCAGAAGGCCCGCAACGTGGCGCGAGACCCCCGCGTGGCCGTCAACGTGGTCGACCCCGACGACGTGTTCCGCTTCTTCCAGGTGCGGGGCCGGGTCGTCAGGGCCACGCAGGAGGGCGGCGAGGAGGGCATCGACGCGCTGTCGATGAAGTACCTCGGCCGCCCCTACCCGCGGTTCGACGGCGGTGGGGCCCGCCTGGTGCTGACGATCGCCGCGGACTCGGTCTCCTCACCGCGCGGCTGAGGGTCCACCCCGGCGCGATGAGCACCGACCGGACCCCGGAGCGGACCACCTGCGCCGTCGTCGGCGGCGGGCCGGCGGGCGTGGTGCTCGGCCTGCTGCTGGCGCGGGCGGGTGTCGAGGTCACCGTGCTGGAGGCCCACGCCGACTTCCACCGCGACTTCCGCGGCGACACCGTGCACCCCAGCACCCTGGCCCTCCTCGACGACCTGGGCCTGTACGAGCGCTTCGACGCACTCCCCCAGACCGCGGTGCGCACCGTGGAGCTCCTCGGCGCCGACGGCGTCGTCGTCGCCGACCTCGACCGGCTCGGGCGGCTCCTCGGCGGGGTGCTGCCGGTGCTGCGCCACCCCCGGATCGCCCTGGTGCCCCAGTGGGACCTGCTCGACCTGCTCGCCACCGCGGCGCAGGAGGAGCCGACCTCCACCCTGAGCCGCAGCACCCGGGTGACCGGCCTGCTCACCGGCCCCGCCCGCGAGACGCGCACCGGCAACCGGGTCACCGGGGTGCGCTGGAGCAGCACCGACGGCAGCGGGGCCGCGGGCGAGCTGGCCGCCGACCTGGTCGTCGCGTGCGACGGGCGCTGGTCGGCGGCGCGGCGCGCGGCGGAGCTGGTGCCGCGCGAGCTGGAGGTGCCCTTCGACGTGTGGTGGTTCCGGCTACCGGTGCCCGACGACGACGACGCCGACGCGCGCCTGCTGCCCGTGACCGCGCCCGGGCGGGCGCTCGTCGTCATCCCCCGCCGCACCGACGAGGGCCGGTACCTGCAGGTCGCCTACCTGGGCCCCAAGGGTGGTGACGCGGTGCTGCGGGCCCGGGGCGTCGAGGCGTTCCGCCGCGACGTCGCCGAGCTGCTGCCGGCGCGCGCCGCCACGGCGCTCGACCCGGGCGCGATCCGCTCGATGGACGACGTGTCGGTGCTCGACGTGCGGCTCTCCCGGCTGCCGCTGTGGCACCGCGAGGGGCTGCTCTGCCTCGGTGACGCCGCCCACGCGATGTCGCCCGTGGGCGGGGTGGGCATCAACCTGGCGGTGCAGGACGCCGTCGCGGCCGCCCGCGTGCTGGCCCGCCCGCTGCGCGAGGGGCGCGTGCGCCGCGCGCACCTCGCACGGGTGCAGCGCCGGCGCGCCCTCCCGGCCGCACTGGTGCAGGCGGCCCAGGACCTGGCGCACCGGCGCGTCCTGGCGCCGGTGCTCGCCGGCCGGCAGGCGGGCCCGCCGCGCGCCGTCGTCACCCTCCTGCGGCGGCTGCCGTGGCTGGCCGTGGTGCCGGCGTACGCGGTGGGGGTGGGCGCGCGGCCCGAGCGGGCGCCCCGATGGGCCCGCCGGCCCCCGGCCCCTTGACGGGGTCAGCGGGCGAGCACCCAGGCGGTGGTCGACGCCGGCAGGCGGCCGGCGTCGTCGAGCGGACCGCTGGTCAGCAGCAGCTGACCCTGCGGCAGGGGCACCGCAGACCCCGCCCCGTCGGCGGGCTGACCCCGCACCGCCCCCGTTCCACCGCACTCTTCGCGGAGAGTGCGATGCGGAGAGTGCGCTCCACGGGGGAGTCAGGCGGTCAGAGCCACTTCTCCGCCAGGTGCTCGGCGATGACCCGTCGCACCGTGCCCGACTTCGTGCGCAGCACGATCGACTCGGTGCGCACGATCCCGTCGATGTGGCGCACCCCGTCGAGCAGACCGCTGTCGGTCACACCGGTGGCCACGAAGAACGCGTTCTCGCCGCCGACCAGGTCGTCGACCTCGTAGACGTGGTCCATCCGCAGCCCCGCGGCCAGGCCGCGCTCGCGCTCGGCGTCGTCCTTGGGGGCCAGCACGCCCTGCATGAAGCCCCCGAGGGCCTTGACGGCGCACGCCGTGGTGACGCCCTCGGGGCTGCCGCCGACGCCCACGCACATGTCGATGCGGGTGCCGGGCCGGGCGGCGTTGATGCCCCCGGCGACGTCACCGTCGAGCAGCAGGCGCGTCCCGGCGCCGGCCTCGCGGATCTGGCGGACCAGGTCCTCGTGGCGGGGCCGGTCGAGGATGGCGACGACGACCTCCCCGGGCTGCTTGCCCAGCGCCGCGGCGAGCGCGCGGATGTTCTCGCCCACGGGCTTGCGGATGTCGACGACGCCGCGGCCCTCCGGGCCGGTGACGAGCTTGTCCATGTAGAAGACGGACGAGGCGTCGAGCATGGCGCCGCGGTCGGCCACCGCGATGACCGACAGCGCGTTCTGGCGGCCGGCGGCGGCCATCGAGGTGCCGTCGACCGGGTCGACGGCCACGTCGCAGGCGGGACCCTCGCCGTTGCCGACCTTCTCGCCGTTGAACAGCATCGGCGCCTCGTCCTTCTCGCCCTCGCCGATGACGACGACGCCGTCGAAGGAGACGGTGGACAGGAAGGCGCGCATCGCGTCGACGGCGGCCCTGTCGACGGCGATCTTGTCGCCCTTGCCGATGAAGGGGACCGCCCGGATGGCGGCGGCCTCCGTGGCCCGGACGAGCTCGAGGGCGAGGTTGCGGTCGGGGACCCCGGTGACGGGTGCGGGGCCCTGGTCGGGGCTGGTGGCGGGCGGGGTGGCGTGCGTCACTGCGTCGTTCCTCCGTCGGCGGCTCCCGGCTGGTCTGCCGGGTGTCTGCCGCCAGGCTGTCAGGCGCGACACCGCGCCGCCAGGTGCGGGGGCCCGATCCGCTGCGCCCGGTGCCGGGCCGGGGTGCCGGTCCGCGTGCCGACGGTTCACCGAAGGCTGTATGGTCCCGGGATGCCCGCCGCCACCGCCACCTCCGCGGAGGCCCTCGCGCGGTTCGGGCACGCCCTGTCCGACCCGACGCGCGCCCGGCTGCTGCTGGCGCTGCGCGACGCCCCCGGCTACCCCGCCGACCTGGCCGACCGGCTCGGCACCACCCGGCAGAACCTGTCCAACCACCTCGCGTGCCTGCGGGGCTGCGGGCTGGTCACCACCGCGCCCGAGGGGCGCCGCGTGCGCTACGAGCTGGCCGACGAGGCGCTCGGCCACGCCCTGGACGACCTGCTCCAGGCGGTGGGCTCGTGAGCCACGGGCACGGGCACTCCCACGGTGCCGGGGGCGACCGCCGCCGGCTCGCCCTCGCGCTGGGCATCACGCTGGTGGTGCTGGTCAGCGGCGTGGTCGGCGGCCTGGTCACCGGCTCCCTGGCCCTCCTGGCCGACGCCGGCCACATGCTCACCGACGCCGCCGGCCTCGGGGTGGCGCTGCTCGCCAGCAGCCTGGCCCTGCGTCCGGCCACCTCCGCCCGCACCTGGGGCCTCGGGCGCGCGGAGGTGCTGGCCGCCGTGCTCCAGGCGGCGCTGCTCCTCGCCGTCGGCGTCCTCATCGCCGTCGAGGGCGTGCGGCGCCTGCTCGACCCGCCGGAGGTGGCCTCCTCCGGAATGCTCGTCTTCGGTGCGGTCGGCCTCGTCGGCAACGCGCTGGCCCTGTGGGTGCTCACCCGCCCCGAGCGGCACCAGCACGGCGACCACGACGGCGACCACGACGGCGAGCACGACCACGACCACGGGGCCGCGCCCATGGGCATGAACCGCCGCGCCGCCGTCCTGGAGGTCGTGAACGACGCCCTCGGCTCGGTCGCGGTGCTGGTGGCCGCCGGGGTGATCGCCCTGACGGGGTGGACCCGCGCCGACGCCGTCGTCTCCCTGCTCATCGGGGTGCTCATCGTCCCGCGCACGCTGCTGCTGCTGCGCGAGGCCACTGACGTGCTCCTCGAGTCCGTGCCCAAGGGGCTCGACCTCACCGCGGTCCGCGAGCACCTTTTGGAGCAGCCCCACGTCCTCGCGGTCCACGACCTCCACGCCACGCAGATCACGAGCGGGCTGCCGGTGCTGACGGCGCACGTGGTCCTCGACGACTCCTGCTTCGTGGACGGGCACGTCCCCGAGGTGCTCGACCAGCTCCAGGCCTGCGTCCGCGGGCACTTCCCCGTCAGCATCACCCACTCCACCTTCCAGGTGGAGCCGGCCAGCCACGCAGACCACGAGCACGGGGTGCACGCATGACCAGAGCCAGGACCCGGACCAGGCCCCTGTCCCGGTCGAGCAAGCTCGGGCTCCTGGTCGTGAGCACGACGGTGGCGAGCGTCCTGTCGGTGGCCTTCGTCGGCGGGTCGACCCTCGCCACGGGTGCGCCGGTGCTGGTGCGGTGGGACAGCCACCGCCTGGCCCCGGCGCCGGACGCGGTCGGCGGCACCGCCACCGGCTTCGGGGCCAGCACGGCCGCGGCCGAGACCGTGCAGCTGGTGGAGTTCGTCGACTTCGAGTGCAGCCGCTGCCGCGGCGCCCACCCCTTCGTCGAGCAGCTGCGGCGCGACTACGCCGGTCAGGTCGACTTCGTGGTGCGCTACTTCCCGCTGCCGGGGCACGTCAGCTCGACGCACGCCGCGATCGCCGTCGAGGCCGCTGCGCAGCAGGGCGCCTTCGAGGAGATGGCCGACGCCCTGTGGAGCACCCACGACCAGTGGGGCGGCTCGCGGGAGCCGCAGACGGCGCTGTTCCGCGCCTTCGCCGGTGACCTGGGCCTCGACCTGGTGGCCTACGACGCCGCCGTCGCCGACCCGGCCACCGAGGCCAGGGTGCGCAAGGACTTCGAGGACGGCGTCGCGCTGGGCGTCGCCGGCACGCCCACCTACTTCCTCGACGGCGAGCTGGTGCGCCCGCTCGACGAGGCGCACTTCCGCGAGCTGCTCGACGGCGCCATCGCGGCGAAGGACGCCGGTTGACCGCGAGGCGAGACGCTCAGGGTTGACGCAACGTCAAGGTAGGATCTCGCTCTCGTGAGCTCCTCCACCCCCGCCGGGCCCGGCGACGCCACCGGCCGGACGCCGCTCCGGTCCCGCCGACCGTCCTGGCTGTCGCCCCGCGTGCTGCGCACGGAGGCCCTGGCCGGCCTGGTGGTGGCCCTCGCGCTGATCCCCGAGGCGATCTCCTTCTCGATCATCGCCGGGGTCGACCCGCGCATCGGCCTGTTCTCCGCCTTCACGATGGCGGTGACCATCGCCCTGGTCGGTGGCCGGCCCGCGATGATCAGCGCCGCGACGGGCGCGGTCGCGCTCGTCGTCGCCCCCCTGGTCCGCGAGCACGGCTACGACCACCTGGTCGCCGCGGTGCTGCTCGGCGGCGCCGTGCAGGTGGTGCTCGGCGTGCTGGGCGTGGCGCGGCTGATGCGGTTCGTGCCGCGCAGCGTGATGACGGGCTTCGTCAACGCCCTGGCCATCCTCATCTTCACCGCGCAGGTGCCGTACTTCGTGGGGGTGCCGTGGGCGGTCTACCCGACCGCCGCCGTGGCCGTCCTCATCATGGTCCTCCTGCCCCGGGTGACGACGGCGGTGCCCGCGCCCCTGGTCGCGATCGTGGTGCTGACCACGGCGACGGCGCTGGCGGGCCTGGCCCTGCCCGACGTCGGCGACCAGGGCGCCCTGCCCGAGAGCCTGCCGTCGCTGTTCTGGCCCGACGTGCCGGCCACCTGGGGCACCCTGCGGATCATCGCCCCGTACGCGCTCGGCATCGCCCTGGTGGGGCTGCTCGAGTCCCTGATGACCGCCAAGCTGGTCGACGAGATCACCGACACCCCCTCCCGCAAGGGCCGCGAGGCCTGGGGCCAGGGCGTGGCGAACCTGGTCACCGGCGCCTTCGGCGGCATGGGCGGCTGCGCGATGATCGGCCAGACGATGATCAACGTCCGCTCGGGTGCGCGCACCCGGCTCTCGACCTTCCTGGCCGGTGCGCTCCTGCTGGTGCTGGTGGTGGGCCTGGGCGACGTGGTCGCGGTCATCCCGATGGCCGTGCTCGCCGCCGTGATGGTGATGGTGACCGTCGCCACCTTCGACTGGCGCTCGGTGCGCCCCTCGACGCTGCGCCGGATGCCCCGCTCGGAGACCGCGGTGATGGTCGTGACCGTGGCCGTGGTGGTGGCCACGCACAACCTGGCCATCGGCGTGCTCGTCGGCGTGGTGGTGGCGGCGCTGCTCTTCGCCCGCCGCGTGGCGCACCTCGTGACGGTGACCCGCGCGCTGGAGGACGACGGGCGCACGGCCCGCTACCGGGTGGAGGGGGCGCTGTTCTTCGCCTCCAGCAACGACCTGGTCTCGCAGTTCTCCTACGGGGACGACCCGGCCGACGTCGTCGTCGACCTCTCCGGCTCGCACGTGTGGGACGCCTCGACCGTCGCGGCCCTCGACGCCGTGGAGGCCAAGTACGCCTCGCGCGGCAAGCGTCTGCGCATCGAGGGGCTCAACGAGGCCAGCGCCGACATGCACGGGCGCCTCGCGGGCCACCTCAGCGCCCACTGACCTCCCCCCCCCGGGTGGGGTTCAGAGGGGGGTGCGGCGCAGGCGCAGGGCGTTGCCGATGACGCTGACGGAGCTCAGGGCCATCGCGGCAGCCGCGACCACCGGCGAGAGCAGCACCCCCACGACCGGGTAGAGCACCCCGGCGGCCAGCGGGATGCCGAGGCCGTTGTAGGCGAAGGCGAACCACAGGTTCTGCCGGACGTTGCGCATCGTGGCCCGCGAGAGCGACCGCGCCCGCACCAGCGCCTGCAGGTCGCTATGCAGCAGCACCACACCGGCGCCCTCGACGGCCACGTCGGTGCCCGACCCCATCGCCACGCCGACGTCAGCGGCGGCCAGGGCCGGGGCGTCGTTGACGCCGTCGCCGACCATCGCCACCACGCGGCCGCGGGCGCGCAGCTCGGAGACCACGCGCGCCTTGTCCTCGGGGCGGACCTCGGCCTCGACGCGCTCGATGCCCAGCCGCCCGGCGACCGCCTCGGCGGTGGCCCTGGCGTCTCCGGTGAGCACCACCAGCTCCAGGCCCTGCGCCCGCAGCGCGTCCAGCGCCGCCGGAGTGCTCTCGCGCACCGGGTCGGTGACCGCGAACAGGCCGGCGGGCTCGCCGTCCACCGCGACGAGGACGGCCGTGCCGCCCTCGGCGCGCAGGGCGGCCACCTCGGCGTAGAGACCACCCACCTCGACACCGCTCTCGGCGAGGAAGGCGGGGCTGCCCACGAGGACCCGCCGTCCCTCGACGACGGCGCTCACGCCGCGGCCGGCGGGCGCCTCGAACTCGCCGGCAGCCGGGACGTCGAGCCCGCGCGCCGCGGCGGCCGCCTCGACGGCGCGCGCCAGGGGGTGCTCGCTGCCGCGCTCGGCCGCGGCGGCCCAGCGGAGCACGTCGTCGCGCTCGACAGCGCCCTCGGCGGCGACCAGCTCGGCGCTCGGAGCGCCCTGCGTGAGGGTGCCGGTCTTGTCGAGGACGACGACGTCGACCCGTTCCAGCAGCTCCAGGGCCTCGGCGTCGCGCACCAGCACCCCGAGCCCCGCACCGCGGCCGATGCCGACGCCGACCGACATCGGCGTGGCCAGACCGAGGGCGCACGGGCAGGCGATGATCAGCACCGACACCGCGACGACGAGGGCGTGGGGCAGCCGCGGCTCCGGCCCCGCGAGCGCCCAGACGAGGAACGCGCCCAGCGCCACCGCGACCACCAGGGGCACGAACACCGACGAGACGCGGTCGGCCACGCGCTGCACGGGCGCCCTGGAGCGCTGCGCCGCGGAGACCGACGCGACGATCCGGGCGAGCACGGTGTCGCGCCCCACGCCCTCGGCGCGCATGACGAAGCCGCCGCCGGAGGCGGTGGTGCCGCCGACCACGACGTCGCCCTCGCCCTTGCTCACGGGCATCGGCTCACCGGTGACCATCGACTCGTCGACGCTGGAGCGCCCCTCGACCACGACGCCGTCGACCGGGACGCGCTCCCCCGGGCGCACGCGCAGCAGGTCGCCGACCGCCACCTGGTCGAGGGGCACCTCGGTCTCGTCACCAGCCGACGGGGAGTGACCGCAGGCGGTGCGGGGGGTGATCCGCAGGGCCGTGGGCGGCGCCAGGCCCAGCAGCGCGCGGACGGCGCCGGAGGTGCGCTCCCGCGCCCGCAGCTCCAGCACCTGGCCCACGAGCACCAGCGCCACGATGACGGCGGCGGGCTCGAAGTAGGTGTCCGGTGTGCCGTGCTCGCCCCGCAGCGCGGGCGGGAAGGCGCCCGGCGCGACGGTGGCCACCACGCTGTAGAGCCACGCGACGCCGACGCCCAGCGCGATGAGCGTGAACATGTTGAGGTTCGCGCCGCGGCGGAACGGGTGCACGGAGGCCCACCCGCGCTGCAGGAACGGCCACCCCGCCCACAGGACCACCGGCGTCGCGAGCACCAGCTGGAGCCACGCCGACACCGCCGGGGGCACGACGTCGTGCACAGCCGGCACGAGGTGGCTCCCCATCTCGAGGACGACGACGGGCGCCGCGAGCAGCGCCGCGACCCGCAGGCGCCGGGTCATGTCCACGAGCTCGTGGTTCGGGCCCGCCTCGGCCGTGACCTCGAGGGGCTCCAGCGCCATCCCGCACGACGGGCAGCTGCCCGGGCCCTGGTGGCGGACCTCGGGGTGCATCGGGCAGGTGTGGATGGCGGTCGGGTCCTCCGCCGCGCGCGCGCCGGGGTCGCCGCCGTCCAGGAAGCGGTGGCGGCAGTGCTCGGAGCAGAAGGCGTACCTCTGCCCGTCGCGCTCGGCGGTGATCGGCCCGTCGGGGTCGACGGTCATGCCGCAGACCGGGTCCAGCCCGGTCGCGGGTGCTGTGGAGGTGCCACCGTCGGTGCGCATGCCCCCAGGGTACCCCCCGGGGGTACCCGGAACGAGGGGTGAGCGCGCCGCCGGTGGCGCAGACCGCTCCCGCTCAGCGCGGGACGACGACCTCCTCCACGCGCCCCGAGGCCGCCGAGCGGGCGGCGGCCTCGGCGATCGCCAGGCTCGCCAGGTTGTCCCGGCCGCTCGTCTCGGGAGCGGTCCCGCCCGCGACGGCGCGGGCGAACTGCCGCAGGCCGGCGGCGCGGCCCCACAGCTCGGGCACCTCCAGCTCGACCGCCGTCGTCGCGCCGTCGGCGCCGCGCACCACCACGGAGTCGGTGGTCGGCGGCACCGCCTGGCCGTGGGTGCGGCTGGTGAAGGCCAGCTCACCGCGCTCACCGCTGACGCGCCACTCGCCCGCCCACGGCGTCGGGGTGCCGCGGGAGAGCCAGCTGCCCCGGTAGCTGACCACGAGACCGCCGCTCGTCTCCATCGTCAGGACGCCGACGGGCGCCTCGGCGAACCTGCTGAAGCCCGGCTGGGAGGTGACGGCGTGCACGCGGACGACGTCCTGCCCGGTCACCAGGCGCAGCAGGTCGAAGTGGTGGATCGCCATGTCGAACAGCAGCGGCTGCGGGAACCGGTAGTGGGGGTGCGTGGCGGCGGGGGCGTCGTTGGCCCACTGGCGGAAGTCGACGTCGATCCCCGTGACCTCCCCCAGCGCCCCCTCTTCGAGCAGGCGGCGCACGGCCCGGGGCGCCGGGTAGTGGCGGTAGTTCTGGCTGACCTGCAGCACCAGCCCCAGCTGCTCGGCGCGCTCCACCGCCGTGAGCGCCTCGGCGGTGGTCGGCGCGAAGGGCTTCTCCACCAGCACGTGCAGACCCGCCTCCAGCGCCTCCAGCGCCAGCGGCACGTGGAAGCCGACCGGCGCGGTGATGAGCACGGCCTCGGGGGCGCGCTCTCCCCGGAGCTGGTCCAGCAGCTGCGCGAGGGACGGCGCACAGGCGGCGTCCGGCAATTCGTGCTCGGCGCGGAACGCCTCCAGCACGGCCGCGACCGGCTCGACGACGCCGACCCGGTCCACCTCACCGACCCGCGGGACCGCGTTGCGCTCCCAGTCAGATCCCCATCCGCCCAGCCCGACGTGCGCGAGTCGCAGAGTGCCCATGCACCCAGCCTCGCGCGGCCCCTGGCGCAGCGCGCACGGGGGCGGCTACCGTCGTCCTCGTGACCTGCGCGACCCGCTGCTGGTGGTGGCTGCCCTCCTAGGGCGGCGACTCCCGCACGCGCTCCCCGCGCCGGCACGGTCCCCAGCCCCCTCCGGCTGACGGACCCCGCGCGAGAGGCGGAGACGGCCCAGCCGGCCGACCTCCCAGGAGCCTCCCGTGGTCCTCTTCACCACCTACGGCCAGCGCCACGTCCTGAGCGCGCTGCGCGCGGACCTGTCCGACCTGCTGCACGACGCCGCGACAGCGGCGCTCGACGCGCCGCCGGGGCGCTACCAGCGGTTCGTGCCGCTCGACGCGCAGGACTTCCCCATCCCGCCCGGCCGCACCGCGCGCTACACCGTGGTGGAGGTGGTGCTGGTGGAGGGCCGGTCCGTCGCTGCCAAGGAGGACTTCTACCGGCGGCTGTACGACGGCGCGGCCGCCCTCGGCACCGGCGCCGCCGACCTCGAGGTGGTGCTGCTGGAGGTCCCGGCTCACGACGTCGCCGTCCGCGGGCGCTCGGTCGCGGCTCACCGCGCCCTGGCGAGCGCCTGACCCCGCCCCCTGCCGACGACCACGGACTCCCGGGTCGCGGTCACGGGGTCGCCGGGGTCGCCGGGGTCACAGGGGAGCGGTGCCCTCGGCGACCTGCGCGGGGTGGTGGCGCGAGAGGAACGTCCGCAGGTTCCTGGCCGCCACGGGGTCACCGGCGCGCACCCCGCGGGAGAGCATCCGGCGGGCCTCGACGATCCGCCCGCGCCGCTCCAGCAGCAGCCCGAGGTTGTTCCAGGCGCGGGGCTCGCCGCCCTCCGCGAGCGCCCGCAGCACGGACTCGGCGCCGTCGAGGTCGTGGCGGTCGTCCTGGAGCAGCAGGGCCAGCCGGATGGCGCTGGTGGTGTCGCCGTCGGCCCAGCCGGAGCGGAGCAGGGGCTCGGCCTCGTCGAGAGCCCCGCGGCAGCGCAGGAGCCAGCCGAGGTCGGACCGGGCGTCGACGTCGTGAGCGGCGCCGCGGCGCAGCAGGTGCTCGACCTCGGAGCCGGGCGGCAGGTCGCGCAGCTGCTCCTCGTGCTCGGGCGAGGGGCCGGCGAGGTCGGTGAAGAGCCAGGAGCCCAGCGCCGCGGCCGCCTCGGCGTCTCCGGCGGCGACGGCGTCGCGCAGCAGGTCGCGGGACTCCTCCGCGGTGCGCCCGAGCTCGGGGCGCTGCCCGTGGAAGCGCCACAGCTCGGCGAGCCAGCGCACCGCGCGGGGGTCGCCGAGCTCGCGGGCCCGCAGGTAGGCGCGCTCGGCGCCGGCCCAGTCCTCCAGGTCCTCCAGGGCGAGGCCCCAGTTGAGGACGGCCACCTCGTCACCCTCCTCGACGGCGCGGCGGTACGCGTCGGCGGCGCCGGCGGGGTCGCCGAGCTCCAGGCGGGCGTTGCCCAGGCCCAGCAGCGCGTCGCGCTCGCCGAGGTCCGCCGCGCGCTGGAAGGCCGCTGCGGCGTCGTCGTAGCGGCCGGCCGCGGCGGCGTCGACCCCGCGGTCGTGCCACTCGGTGGCGGTGGCCTGCGCGTCGTCCTGCACCCGGACACTCTGCCCGCCGCGGCTACGGTGCGTGGCGTGGCCACCGCACTGCCCGTCGAGGTCCGGTTCACCAAGTGGGACGGCGCCGAGCACTGGCACGTGCCGGCCGAGCGCCTCGGTGAGGACGAGCACGGCACCTGGCTGCACGTCGCGCCCGGTCAGCGCACCTGGCGCCCCGGCGCCGAGTTCCGCCACCGCCGCGCCTCGGTGGTCTGCGTCCCCCGCGGCACCTGGTGGGTCGCCACGTTCTACGACGCGTACACGCCGGGCCGGGTGGAGGTCTACGTCGACGTGGCCACCCCCGCGACGTGGGCGGAGGAGGACGGCGGCGCCGCCGGCCGGCGCTCGGTGGCGCACGTGGTCGACCTGGACCTCGACGTCGTGCGCCCCCTGGGCGGGAGCACCTTCGTCGACGACGAGGACGAGTTCGCCGACAGGACGGCGTCGCTGGCCTACCCGCCGCACGTCGTGGCCGCGGCGCGCGCCTCGGCGGACGCGCTGCTGGCCGCCGTCGAGGAGCGAGCAGCACCGTTCGACGACGCGACCTGGCGCGCCTGGCTCGCCCGGGGCGCCGCGGGGTGAGGGCGGGCGCCGGAGAGGTCGGGGGTCAGACGGTCTGCATCGGGCCGGTGCTGGCGTCCTCGTAGGAGCGGCGCTGGCGGGGCAGCGCGCTCGCGGCCTCGGGGACGTCGAGCACGAACGCCTCCCCCGCACGCGCAGCGCCGGGGCGCACGACGGCCGCGGAGGCCGGCGCCTGGGCGACTCGGCGGGCGGCAGCACGGCGGTCGAGCACGATCCGCAGCACACCGACGGCACCGCACAGCGCCGCGGCGCCGAGCACCGCTGCGCCCACCGCCACCGGCACGGCCGCGACGGCGAGGAAGAGCGCCGCCTCGGCGCTCACCACGACCGAGGCGCCGACCAGCGACCACGCGCTGAAGACCCGTCGCACGAAGGGGCGGTCCGCGCTGAGCGCGCCGCGGGGGGCAGAGCCTGCGTCACCAGCCATCGGCCCAGTGTGCGGCCGGAGGGAGCGGTCGCGGCGGCGACACGCGGGAGGGGTGCACCGCGGGGGCACCCCTCCTCCCTGGCAGCCGCGCCGTCGCGCGCCTAGCGTCGTCGGGGTGAGAACGCGCACCCTGGGAAGCGACCGGAACGGCACCGCGCTGGAGGTCTCGCCCCTCGGCCTGGGCTGCATGGGGTTCAGCCAGTCGTTCGGCCCGAACCCCGGCACCCGCGAGGAGATGGTGGCCGTCCTCCGCGGGGCCGTGGACCGTGGCGTGACCCTCTTCGACACCGCGGAGGTGTACGGCCCCTTCGTCAACGAGGAGCTGGTGGGCGAAGCGCTCGAGCCCGTCCGCGACCAGGTGGTCATCGCCACGAAGTTCGGCTTCGCCATCGACGACACCTCGAAGCAGCACGGCGGCCCCGGGGGCACGGACAGCCGCCCGGAGCACGTCCGCGAGGTCGTGGAGGCCAGCCTGCGCCGCCTGCGCACCGACAGCATCGACCTGCTGTACCAGCACCGCGTCGACCCGGCCGTGCCGGTCGAGGACGTCGCCGGGGTGGTCGGCGAGCTCATCGCCGAGGGCAAGGTCAAGCACTTCGGCCTGTCGGAGGCCAGCGCCGCGACGATCCGCCGCGCCCACGCCGTGCAGCCCGTCACCGCGCTGCAGAGCGAGTACTCGATCTGGTTCCGCGACGTCGAGGCCGAGGTGCTGCCGACCCTCGCCGAGCTCGGCATCGGCCTGGTGCCGTTCAGCCCGCTGGGCCGCGGGTTCCTCACCGGCGGCGTGAGCGCGCAGAGCACCTTCGCCGACGGTGACATCCGCGCCGGGCTCCCCCGCTTCACCCCCGAGGCGCTCGCCGCGAACCAGGCGCTGCTCGACCTGCTCGGTGAGACCGCTGCGGCGAAGGGCGCGACCACGGGGCAGATCGCCCTGGCGTGGCTGCTCGCCCAGCAGCCGTGGGTGGTGCCCATCCCCGGCACCCGCCGGCTGGGCCGCCTCGAGGAGAACCTCGCCGCCGCGGACCTCGAGCTGACCGCCGACGACGTCGCCGCCATCGACGGCGCCTACGCGCGGGTCGAGGTCCAGGGCGAGCGCTACCCCGAGCACATGGCGCGGCTCACGAACGGCTGACGCCCCCGCCCGCCTCCTCGCCCTGCTCCGCCCACCAGGCGGCGTAGGGGCCGGTGCGGGCCAGGTGCCGGGTGAGATCGGGCGCGCCGTCGTCCCACCAGACGGGGCCCCGCTCGCCGAGCGCCTCCTTCGCCGCCTGGACCCTGGCCCGGGCGGCCTCGCGCGCGTCGTCGTCCCCGGCGCGCAGCGCCGCCCCCTTGGCGCTGCGCGCCGACATCAGCTCGTCGACCAGGCGCTGGCGCTCCGCGGGGTCCAGGGAGGGGTCGCTGCAACGCCACAACCGGCCGCGGACCACCAGGTAGCGACCGTCGGGCGTGACCGGGTGCTCCACCCCTCGACGCTACGGCGTGTGACGAGTGCGTTTCGGCGGGCCCGCAGCGCGGCACCGCGGTCGACGATCTCCCATGGCCCTCCTCGACCAGTCCGTCCCCGCGAGCCCCGGCCCCGCCAGCCCCGCGTCCCCGACGCCGTCCCGACCGGCCGACCAGGTGCGGGTGGTCCACCTGCCCGCGCAGCGGCGCTTCGTCCTCGAGGTCGGGGCGCGGCGCGCGGGGTTCACGGAGTACTTCGAGGCCGAGGGCCGACGGGCGTTCGTGCACACCGAGGTCGGCCAGCCGTTCACCGGACGCGGGCTGGCGAGCGTCCTGGTGCGCGCCGCCCTGGGCACCACGCGCGCCGACGGGCTGCAGGTGGTGGCCCTGTGCCCCTACGTGCGGCGCTGGGTCGAGGGTCACCCCGGTTACGAGGACCTGGTCGTGGCGCCCCGCCCCTGACGGCCGCTGGGACCGGGGCCCTCCGCCGGCCGGCCCGGCCGGCGCGTCAGACGTCGCGGACGGGAGTCGCCCGCTTCTGCAGCGCCGGGATCAGCACCTCCGGCTGCATCACTGCCTCGACCTGCTCGGCGGTCATCAGCCCGCGCTCGACCACCAGCTCGGGCACGCTGCGCCCGGTGGCCAGCGCCTCGGCGGCCACCTCGGTCGCCGCGGCGTAGCCCAGGTGCGGGTTCAGCGCGGTGACGATGCCGATGGAGCGCTCCACGACGCCGCGCAGGTGCTCGGTGTTGGCCGTGATGCCCACCACGCACTTCTGCTCCAGCACCCGGCACGCCGCCGTCAGGTGCGTCACGGACTCGAACAGGTTGTGCGCGATGATCGGCTCGAAGGCGTTGAGCTGCAGCTGACCGCCCTCGGCGGCCATCGAGATCGAGACGTCGTTGCCGACCACCTCGAAGGCCACCTGGTTCACGACCTCGGGGATCACGGGGTTCACCTTGCCCGGCATGATCGAGCTGCCCGCCTGCACCGGCGGCAGGTTGATCTCCGAGAAGCCCGCCCGGGGGCCCGAGGAGAGCAGCCGCAGGTCGTTGCAGATCTTCGACAGCTTCACCGCGGTGCGCTTCAGCACCCCCGACAGCTGCACGAACGAGCCGACGTCCTGGGTGGCCTCCACCAGGTCGACCGCGAGCACCACGCGCACCCCGCTGAGCTCGGCCAGGTGCGCCACCGCCAGCTCCGCGTAGCGCCGCGGCGCGTTCAGCCCGGTGCCGATGGCGGTGCCGCCGAGGTTGATCTCGCGGATGAGCGCGGCGGCCTCGGCGAGGCGGTCGGCGTCCTCGGTGACCATGACCGCGTAGGTGGCGAACTCCTGCCCGAGGGTCATCGGCACGGCGTCCTGCAGCTGGGTGCGGCCCATCTTCAGCACCCCGGAGAACTCCTCCGACTTCGCCGCGAAGGCCGCGGCGAGGCTCTTCATCGCCGTGTGGAGGCGCTCGATGGCGAAGTGCATCGCCACCTTCACCGCCGTCGGGTAGACGTCGTTGGTCGACTGGCTCTTGTTGACGTGGTCCAGGGGGTGCACCCGGGCGTAGTCGCCCCTGGTGCCGCCGAGGATCTCGATCGCGCGGTTGGCGATCACCTCGTTGGCGTTCATGTTGGTCGAGGTGCCCGCGCCGCCCTGGATGACGTCGACGACGAACTCCTCGTGCAGCTGCCCGGCGCGCACCTCCTCGCACGCGGCCTCGACGGCCCCGGCCACCTCGGGGGTGAGCAGCCCCAGCTCGGCGTTGGCCCGGGCCGCGGCCTGCTTCACGCAGGCCAGGGCCACCACGAGGTCGGGATGGGTGCTGATCGGGCTGCCCGAGATCGGGAAGTTCTCCAGCGCTCGCAGCGTGTGGACGCCGTAGTAGGCGTCTGCGGGGACCTCGCGGTCTCCGAGGAGGTCGTGCTCGAGGCGGGTCGTGGGCGCGGTCGACACGGCTCAGAGCCTAGCCAGCGGACCCGTCGGGCAGGCCGGGCTGCGCCCCTTCGTGCCGGACCGTCAGCGCGGCCGCGGTGCTCGCGGCCTCGACCGCCTCGCGGCGGGTGGCCCCGCGCGCCAGGTGGGCCGCGAGGACGCCGCAGTAGGAGTCTCCGGCACCGGTGGTGTCGACGACGTCGTCGACGCGGGTGCCGGCCACCTCAACGCCACCCCAGCGCGACCCCTCGGCCCCCAGGGTGACCAGCAGCGACGGTGCCTCCAGGCCCGCCGCGGCCAGCTGCGCGCCCTCGTGCTCGTTGACCACGACGGGGTCGCACAGCGCCAGCACGCCGGCGTCGAGGTCGGCGTAGGGCGCGAGGTTCAGCACCACCCGCGCGCCGCGGGCCGCTGCGCGGCGGACGCCCTCGGCGACGACGTCGAGCGGGAGCTCCAGCTGGGCGAGGAGCACGTCACCCGGGGCCAGCTCGTCCAGCGGGGCCAGGTCGTCGGCGGTGACGCGGTGGTTGGCACCGGGCGAGACCAGGATGAGGTTGTCGCCGTCGGCGTCGTTGCAGACCACGGCGGTGCCGGTGCTGACGCCCTCGACGGTGCGCACGCCGGCGACGTCCACCCCGAAGGCCGTGAGCCGCTCGACGTACTCGCGCCCCGCGGCATCGTCGCCGACGGCCCCGACCAGCGCCGTCGCGGCGCCGGCGCGCGCCGCGGCCACGGCCTGGTTGCCGCCCTTGCCCCCGGAGCGGCGCTCCAGGTCGGAGGCCATCACGGTCTCGCCGGTGCGCGGGTGGCGCTCGACGTGCAGGTGGAGGTCCTGGTTGAGCGACCCGAGGACGACGACACGACCCATGCCGGGGAGCCTACGGAGCCAGCAGCGGGACCCGGACCCGCGACCACCCGGGGCGGGGCGACCCGCGTCCCGTCCGGTGCCGGCCGGGCGTGCCGGGGCCTGCGCGAGCGCAGCGGGCCCCCCTAGAGGGCCTCCCGGACGGGCCGGCGGTCGTGACGGCCGGCGGCCTTGACCCGGTACATCGCCGAGTCAGCAGCCGTGAGCAGCTCGTCGGCCCCACGGGGCCGGGCGGTGGTGACGACCCCGATGCTCGCGCCCACGCGCACCCGGGACCCGTCCTGCAGCACCACCTCGCGGGACACCTCGTGGCTCACGCGCCGCGCCACCTCCTGCGCGGAGGCGGCCCGCGGCAGTCCGGGCAGCACGAGGACGAACTCGTCGCCGCCGATGCGCGCCACCGCGTCACCGGCGCGCCCGCAGGCCTCCAGCCGCCGGGCCAGCACGACCAGCAGCTCGTCGCCCGCGGCGTGGCCGTGGACGTCGTTGACGGGCTTGAAGCCGTCCAGGTCGACGAACAGCACCCCCGTCAGGGCTCCCGGCGCAGCAGCACGAGCAGCGCGCTGGAGCGGCTCGGCCAGCCCGCGGCGTCCCAGCAGACCGGTCAGGGTGTCGCGCAGCGCTGCGTGCTCCAGCTCCCGCACGTGCTCGCGGCGCTCGGCCTCCAGCGCGGCGGCCGCGCGCTCGGCGCGGCGCGAGACGTCGAAGGAGTTGGCCACGGTGGGGGTGGTGAGCAGCAGCAGCGCCACGGACAGCAGCGCCGCGACGGGGGTGGACACCACGCCGTCGACCCAGCCGAGCGCCTGCGCGCCCAGCGCCGCGGTGGAGGTGACCGCGACGACGGCGCAGCACTCGGCCAGCCGGCGTCCGGTCGGTTGCACGAGCACGGCGTAGACCGCCGCGGTGGTGGCGGACGCCGGCACCAGGGCGCTCAGCCCGAGCACCGCCAGCATCCCCCCCAGGCACAGGCACGACACGAGCAGCGAGACCAGCCCGCCCGCACCCGCGGAGCGCCGCTCCAGGGCCAGGCGCACCGGGGGGGCCGCGATCAGGCCCAGGCCGGCGCCCAGCCCGGCTGCTGCCGGCAGCGGCACCGCGGCGCCCAGGTGCTCGGCGGCGGCGCCGAGCGCGGCGGCGGCCGCGGAGGCGCCCAGCGCAGGACCGAGCACCGCGACCGTCAGGACGGCGGCGCGGGGCGGCCTCACCCCGCGGCCCTCGTCCGCGGCGCTGCCCCTCGAGCCTCGTGGAGGTCGTGGTGGGGACGGGTCACCTCCGGATCTTCGGCAGGTGCTGGTGGTGCCTGTACCCGAGGCGTCCGCGACACCGGTACCGGCGGGTGCGGCGCCGCGACGGGACGAGACCCGCCAGGGCGTGGCCCCGAGGTCGCGGGGGAGCCAGCAGCGGGACTCGAACCCGCAACCGCCCGATTACAAGTCGGGTGCGCTACCAGTTGCGCCATGCTGGCCCGCGCCGCCGCGAGAGCGCCGGTGCGTGCGCCCACCCTAGGGCTCGACGGCCGCGGAGGTGCCGCCTCGCCGAGCCCGCCCGGGCCCTGGTAGACCGGAGTGCGTGTCAGACAGCGGTGTCCTGAGAGTCGGCGTGGTCGGTCTGGGGTGGGCGGGCCAGCAGCACCTGGACGCCTTCGCCGCCGTCGACGGGGTCGAGGTGGTGGCCCTGGCGGGCATGGAGGCGGAGCAGCTGGCGGTCCTGGTCGACGCCCACGGCGTCGCCCACCGCTGCGCGCGGTGGGAGGACCTGCTCGACGTCGAGGGGCTCGACGCCGTGAGCATCGCCGTCCCGACGTTCCTGCACGCCCCGATCGCGGTGGCCGCGCTGGGCCGCGGGCTGCACGTGCTCTCGGAGAAGCCGGTGGCCCGCGACGGGGCGGAGGCCTCGACGATGGTCGACGCGGCCCGGGCCGCCGGGCGGGTGCTCGAGGTGGTCTTCAACCACCGCCAGCGCGGTGACGTGCAGGCCCTGCGCCGGCTGGTCTCCAGCGGCGAGCTGGGCCGGCCGTACTCGGCGCGCACCTGGTGGCTGCGCCGCCAGGGCATCCCCACCCTCGGCAGCTGGTTCACCAACGCCGCGGCCTCCGGTGGCGGCCCCCTGGTCGACATCGGCGTCCACGCCCTCGACTGGGCCCTGCACGTGCTGGGCGAGCCGCGCGTCGTCGCCGTCAGCGCCGTCACCGCCTCCGAGCTGGGCCCGCAGGGGCGCGGCGGCGCGGTGGGCGCGCGCAAGACGCTGGCGGGTGAGGCGTCCGCGTACGAGGTGGAGGACCTCGCCAGCGCCTTCCTGCGGCTGGAGGGCGGCGGGCTCCTGCAGCTCGAGACGTCGTGGGCGGTCTACCGCGACCGCCTCGACGAGATCGGCATGACCGTGCGCGGGACCGACGGTGGCGCCGAGCTCGTCGCCACCGGCAACCCCGACCCGGTCGGCGCCCTGCGGGTGTTCGCCGAGGGCGGTGACCGCGACGTCGTCGCCGAGCCCGGGCGCGGCCACCGCGCGGTGGTGGAGCAGTTCGTGGACGTCGTCCGCGGCGGGCCCGGGGTGTGGAAGGACCACGACGGCACGCTCGCTCTGGAGCGCGCCCGGATCATCGACGCGTGCTACCTCTCGGCGCGCGAGGGCAGGGAGGTCGCGCTGTGAGCACCGCACGCACGGACGCCGAGGTCAGGGTCGTCGTCTGGAACGAGGGCGTCCACGAGGAGCGCAACCACCCCGAGTGGATCCGCGACATCTACCCGGCCGGCCTGCACGGCGCCATCGCCGAGGGCCTGTCCGAGCACCTGCCGCAGGCGCGGGTGCGCACCGCGACGCTCGCCTCGACGCCCGACCACGGGCTCACCGAGGAGGTGCTGGCCGACACCGACGTGCTGCTGTGGTGGGGCCACGCCGCCCACGAGCAGGTCGACGACGCCGTGGTGGAGCGCGTCCACCGCCACGTGCTCGGCGGCATGGGGTTCATCGGGCTGCACTCGGCGCACTACTCGAAGGTCTTCACGCGGCTGATGGGCACCACGTGCTCGCTGGCGTGGCGCAACGAGGGCGAGCGCGAGCTGGTGTGGGCCACCGACCCCTCGCACCCGATCGCCCGCGGGGTGGCCAACCCGGTCGTCATCGAGAAGCAGGAGATGTACGGGGAGCCCTTCGGCATCCCGAACCCCGACGAGGTGGTGTTCCTGTCCACCTTCGCCGGCGGTGAGGTGTTCCGCTCCGGGGTCACCTACCGCCGCGGGCAGGGGAGGGTCTTCTACTTCTCCCCCGGTGACCAGGAGTACCCGGTCTACCACCACCCCGAGGTGCGGAAGGTGCTGGCCAACGGCGTGCTGTGGGCCCACCAGCCGGGGCTGGAGCGCCTCACCGGTGACGAGCTGGGCTGCACCAACCCCCCGCGCCGCTTCTGACCCCCCTCCCCGACCGTGATCACGGGATCTGCGCCCACCACGTGGTGGGCACAGATCCCGTGATCACGACGAGGGGGCGGCGGGGTCAGGCGAGGAGGGCGGCGGGGTCGGCGAGCGGCAGGCCGTGCGCCGCGGCGACGGGGGCGCTGACCAGCTGCCCGCCGAGGGTGGTGAGGCCCTTCGCCAGCGGCTCGGACGCCTTCGCCGCTCCGCGCACGCCGAGGTCCGCCACCCGCACCAGGTGCGGCAGCGTGGCCGAGGTGAGCGCCAGCGTCGAGGTGCGCGCCACCGCGCCGGGGATGTTGGCGACGCAGTAGTGCACGACGCCCTCCTCCACGTACGTCGGGTGCGCGTGCGTGGTGGGGCGGCTGGTCTCGAAGCACCCGCCCTGGTCGATGGCGATGTCGACGGCGACGCTGCCGGGCCGCATCGAGGCGACCATCTCCCGGCTGACCAGCTTGGGGGCCTTGGCACCCGGCACCAGCACCGCGCCGATGAGCACGTCGGACTCGGCCACGTACTGGGCCAGCCGCGTGCGGTTCGGGGTCACCAGGTCCAGGCGGCCCTCGAAGACGTCGGACAGGTAGGCCAGCCGCGAGGGGTTGGTGTCGAAGACCCGCACGATGGCGCGCATGCCGACGGCGATCTTGGCGGCCTCGGTGCCGGAGATCCCCCCGCCGATGATGGTGACCTTGGCCGCGGGGGTGCCGGGGACGCCTCCGAGCAGCACGCCCGAGCCGCCCGCGGGGCTCTCGAGGTGGTGCGCGGCGGCCTGCACGGCCATGCGGCCGGCGACCTCGCTCATGGGGGTGAGCAGCGGCAGGCGCCCGTCGGGGGTCTGGACGGTCTCGTAGGCGATGGAGTCGATGCGCCGCTCGAGCAGGAAGTCGGTCAGCGAGCGGTCGGCGGCGGCGTGCAGGTAGGTGAAGAGCTGCTGGCCGGGGCGGAAGCGGTGGTACTCCTGCGCGACGGGCTCCTTCACCTTGACCACGAGGTCGGCGGCGGCGAAGACGGCGTCCGCGCCGTCGACGACCTCCGCGCCCGCGGCGGCGAACTCGGCGTCGCTGAACCGCGACCCCGCCCCCGCACCCGCCTGCACGAGCACCCGGTGGCCGTGGTGGACCAGCTCGGCGGCGCCGTCGGGCTGGAGGGCCACGCGGTTCTCGTTGTCCTTGATCTCCGACGGGACTCCGACGACGAGCGGCATCGATCTCTCCTCTGGACGCAGCGGCTGGTGGGGCCCGAGGCTAGGAGCCGCTTCGGTTCGGCGCACCGGGTGCCGAAGGAACAGCGACGAGTCGTGCTGGGGCCGAAGTTCCTGCGCGCAGACGAGGTGGGAGGGCCCCGGCGTGAACGACCTTCGCGGACCGCGGCGAGCCAGGGAGCTGTCGGAGGCCGACCTCGCGATCGTGGAGGTGCTGCGCCGGGACGCCCGCACGCCGAACCAGGAGGTGGCGCGGCAGGCCGGGATCGCGCCGTCGACCTGCTCGGTGCGGATGCGGGCGCTCGAGAGGGACGGCGTGATCACGGGCTACCACGCCGACGTCGACCTCGAGGCGCTCGGCGCCGCGCTGCAGGCGATGGTGGCGGTGCGCCTGCGGGCCGGGGCCCGTCACCAGCTGCCCGGCTTCACCGCCCGCATGCGCCGCCGGCCCGAGGTGGTGAGCGTCTTCTTCGTCGGCGGCGCTGAGGACTTCCTCGTGCACGTGGCGGTCGCCGACGCGGGAGCGCTGCGCGACTTCGTGGTCGACCAGCTCTCCTCGCACGCCGAGGTGGCCTCGACGCAGACCAGCGTGATCTTCGAGCACACCCGCGGCGCCGGCTCCGGGGTCGCCCCCTGACCCACCCCCACCGTGATCATGGGATCCGTGCGCAGCTGGATGTGCACGGATCCCACGATCACGGCAGGGGTGGGGTGGGTCAGCCCTTCAGGGAGCCGCTGGCCAGGCCCGCCACGTAGTAGCGCTGCAGCGCCACGTAGAGCACGACGCACGGGACCATCGCGATCAAGGCGCCCGCGGCGAGCAGGCCGTAGTCGACCGCGCCGTACGCCCCCTGCTGCAGGTTCAGCAGCGCCACTGGCAGCGTGTACAGCTGCTGCTGGGTGAGGAAGGTCAGCGCGCCGAGGAACTCCGTCCACGAGGCGAGGAACGCGTACAGCGCCGTCGTCGCGATGCCGGGCGTCACCAGGGGGCGGAGCACCGAGAAGAAGGTGCGACCGGTGCCGGCGCCGTCGACGAAGGCCGCCTCCTCGAGCTCCGCCGGGACGCCGGCGAAGGAGTTGCGCATCACGAAGACCCCGAACGGCAGGTTGACCGTCGTGTAGAAGAGCACGAGCCCGAGCAGGCTGTCGGTGAGCCGCATGGCGTTGAGCTGCATGAACAGCGGCGTGATGATGGCCTGGAACGGGATCATCAGCGTCAGCACCACGGCGCCGAACGCCAGGCCCGAGAAGCGGAACCTGAAGCGCCCGAAGCCGTAGCCCGCCATCGTCGCGACCACGGCCGTCAGCACCGCCGTGGCTCCGGCCACCAGCAGGCTGTTGAGCGTCGCCCGCCCGAGCCCGGCGGTGCCGCCGACCGCGGCGAAGTTGGCCGCCGTCAGGTCCAGGAAGGTCGACGCCGACGGCGCGGCGGTGATGACGTCGTTGGTCTGGAACGCCCGCAGCAGGGCCCAGAGCAGCGGCGCGGCGAAGACCAGCACCGTGAGGACACCGGCGAGGCCGTACAGCAGCAGCTTGGTGCGCGGCTCTGCGTGGCCGGCCGCCGTCGCCGTCGTGGGGCGGCCGTCCGGATCGGTGCCGGCGGAGCGGGTGGGGGCGGGGGTGGTGGTCGCCATCGGGGGCCTCAGTCCTTCTCGCGGAGCAGCCAGAACTGGGCGGCGGTCACGAGGGCGACCACCAGCACCAGCACCAGGGACAGCGCCGTCGCCGACCCCACCTGGAGCTGCACGAACGCGCGGTTGTAGATGGCGAGCACCACCGGCGTGGTGTCGGTCCCGGGCCCGCCCTGGGTGAGGATGAAGAACTGCGAGAAGGCCAGGAACGAGCCGATCACCGAGAGGATCAGGCTCATCGCGATCGGCCGCCGCAGCATGGGCAGGGTGATGCTGCGCTCGCGCTGCCACCACGTGGCGCCGTCGACCTCGGCCGACTCGTGGACCTCGCGCGGCACGGCCTGCATGCCGGCCAGCAGCAGCACCATGGTCAGCCCCGAGACGCCCCACACCACCAGCAGGCTGATGAGCGCGGTGGCCAGCGGTCCGGAGGTGAACCAGGCGGTCTGGCCGTCGGTGATCCCGAGCCCCTGCAGCAGCAGGTTCACCGCCCCGCTGCCGGGCTGCGCCTCGAGCACGAGCAGGAAGCTCAGGGTCGACAGCCCGATGACGTAGGGCAGGAAGAACAGGGTGCGCAGCACCGTCGAGCCGCGGCGGTTGGCCCGCACCACCACCGCCATGAGGTAGCCGACCAGGAGGATCGGCCCGGTGACGATCGCGGTGTAGAGGAGCGTGTAGCCGACGGCCTTCCAGAAGGCGGTGTCGCCGGGGATGGCCGCGAAGTTCTCCAGCCCGATGAACCGGAAGGCCCCGACCAGGGGCCAGTTGGTGAAGGAGATGCCGATCGCGAACACGAACGGCACCATCACGAACACGACGATGAAGGCGAGCGCCGGGAGCACCAGCAGCAGGCCCGTCGACGAGCGGTGCGTGATGGTCCCGTAGCGGCTGCTGCCCCGGGTGCCGGCCGTCGAGCCGGCACCGGTCCGCGGCGTCGCGGCGCTCATCGCTGGGCCTGCTCGAGCACGCGGTCGTAGCGGGCCTGCGCCGAGGCCATCGCCCCGTCGACGTCGCCGTCGAAGACCGCTCGGCGGAACATCTCGAAGTAGGGGCTGTCCGGCTGGTTGTAGAGCAGGTTGTACGACAGCGTCCGCGGGGCGTAGCCGGTGTCGATCTGCTCCAGCGGGGCCACGGCCAGCGGGTAGGTGGCGCGGTACTCGTCGGTGGCGGCGTCGGACCTCACGGGGAAGTAGCCACCGGCCGGGAGCTTCGACTGCTGCTCCACCTCGAGGGCGAACTTCGTGAACTCCCAGGCGGCGGAGGCGTTCTGCGCGCCGCGGGGGATGCAGAGGTTGTCGCCGCCGGTGAAGAAGGCCGAGCCGCCGGTGGGCCCGGGCAGCAGCGAGACACCGGTGCGGGAGGTGACCGCCTCGTCCTGGCCCATCACCGCGGCGAAGTAGTTGCCGGGCAGCAGCCCGACGGTGCCGGCGGTGAAGTCGGACCCCCAGCTGGTGCCCGTGTCGGAGAAGTTGGCCTGCGGCATGAGGCCCTCCGCCCACATCGTGCGGTGGTGCTCCAGCACGGCGCGCAGGGCCTGGTTGCCCTCGACGGCGCCGCGCTGCGACCCCACCTCACCCGTGATCACGTCCGTGTCCGCCGCCCAGGTGTGGGGCTGGGTGACGAAGCCGATGATCCCCGAGGCGTTGGCCGCCAGGGACCACCCGTAGGTGTCGGCGCCCAGCTCCCGGACGGCGCGGGCGGCGTCCAGGCACCCCTCGAGGCTGGTCAGCGCGGTCGACGGGTCGACGCCGGCGCGGTCCATGAGCTCGGTGTTGTGCCAGAGGACGGAGTTGTCCGCGAGGAACGGGAGCCCGTAGACGCGCTCGTCCAGGGTCGACAGGTCCAGCTGCCCGGGGCTGAGCCGCTCGCGCCCGGGGAGCTGGGCCACGAGCTCGGTGAGGTCGGTGAAGACGTCGCGGACGATGAACAGGATCGTGTCGATGTCGTTCATCGCCAGCAGGTCGGGCACCGCGCGGGCGCGGATCGCCGTCGCCAGCTTGGTGACGTACTGCGTGCCGAGCACCGGTGTCAGCTCGACCCGGATGCGGTCCTGGCTGGCGTGGAAGGCGTCGACCACCGCCTGGGTGCCCGTCTGGGTGTCTGAGCGGGCCCACAGGCGCAGCACGCCCGTGGCCCCCTCGCCGAACCCGGGCGCCGCCGTGTCGGGCGCGGGCAGCACCCCGCTGCCGCAGCTGGCCAGCAGCGGGGTCACCCCCGCCAGGCCGGCCAGCGCCAGGAACTCTCGTCTCGAGCGCACCGTCGCGCCCCCCTCCGTCGGTCGTCCGCCCCCGCGGGGCGGGTGGTCAGCTGGTCGGCACCCAGACCCGCATCGGGCCGACACCGCGGTTGGCCCACACCGCGTAGGGCACCGCGGTGAGCTCGACGTCCTGCCCCGCGGCGGGCTGGGCCCCGTCAGCGGGGAGCCACGTCGCGCTGCCGGCCTCGTGGCCGCCGGAGCGCCCGCGCAGGTGCAGCAGCACCACACCGCCGAGGGCGTCGGTGCGCTCCTCGGTGACGGGCGCGCCGGTGTCGACGACGACGTCGTCGACCACGACCCCCTCGGGCTGGTCGGCCTGCTCGAGGGCGTAGACGAGGGGGCCGCGCTCCAGGGCCACGCTGCCGCGGGCGTCGTCGACGCGCCGGTCGGCGCGTGACAGTCGCACCTCCAGCGGCAGGTCGAGCTCGACCACGTCGCCGGCCGACCAGGTGCGGGTGGTGCTGGTGTACGCGCCGGCGGGAGCGTCGTGCTGCTCACCGGCGACGGTCAGGGACGCACCGCGGGCCCATCCCGGGACGCGCAGCGAGAGGGTCCACTCCCCCGCCTCGCCGTCGACCTCCGCGACGCGCACGCGCACCGAGCCCTCGCGGGGGTAGTCGGTCTCGACCTCGAGGCGCACCCGGGCGCCGCCCACCTGGGCGCTGACGGTGCTGGGGGCGTACAGGTGCAGCTGGACCCCCTCACCGCCGCCCGCGCCGTCGAGCGAGCCCGAGGTGGCCAGGTAGCCGTCGAGGCTCGACCAGGTGCGCATGATGTTGGGCGGGCAGCAGGCGCAGTCGAACCAGCCGCGGCGACCGTGGGCGGGGCTGCGGTTCTCGTTGGCGTGCGACCCGTCGCGGAACTGCAGCGGGTTGACGTAGAAGTACTCGTCACCGCTCAGCGAGACGCCCGCGGGGAAGCCGTTGTGCAGCATCCGCTCGGCGACGTCGGCGTACTTCACCTCGCCGGTGGCGAGCAGCATCCGCCACGCCCACTGGATCCCGCCGATGGCGGCGCAGGTCTCGGCGTAGGCGCGGTCGCTCGGCAGCTCGTAGGGGTCGCCGAACGCCTCCATGTCCCAGCGCGAGCCGAGGCCGCCGGTGACGTACGTCTTGGTGGCCAGCATGTGGTCGAACTGCCGGCCGAGAGCGGCGAGCAGCTCGGCGTCACCGGTCTCGGTGGCGACGTCGGCCGCCCCCGCCGTGAGGTAGACGGCGCGCACGGCGTGGCCCTCGACGGTGGTGGCCTCCCGGACCCGCACCCGGTCGGAGAAGTACGTGGGCTCCTTGCCGTGGCCCTCGATGATCCCGGTGCCGCGGGCCTCGACCATCCAGCTGGCCAGCTCGAGGTAGCGGCGCTCGCCGGTCTCGCGGAACAGCTCGACCAGGCCCATCTCGACCACGGGGTGGCCGTCGACGTCGCGGCGCTGGCCGTCGCCGTCACCGAAGGTGGTGTCGAGGTGGTCGGCGAGCCTGACGGCGACGTCGAGCAGCCCCCTCTCACCCGTGGCGCGCGACACGGCGACGGCGGCCTGGAAGAGGTGGCCGGCGCAGTACATCTCGTGGCTCCACGGCAGGTCGGAGTACCGACCGCGGGGCCCGAGGGAACCGTCCTGCTCCTGCACCACCGAGTCGAGGTAGCCGTCCTCGGCCTGCGCGGCGGCGACCTCGGCGGTCAGCTCGCGGATCCACCCGAGCAGCTGGTCGCTGGGCTCGCGGCCGAACTCCCAGGCGGCGGCCTCCAGCCACTTGTAGACGTCGGAGTCCATGAAGATCGGACCCGTGACCGTCGCGCCCTCGGGGGCGGTGCCCGCGGCGATGCGGAGGTTGGTGAGGTTGCCAGCGCTCTCGAGGCGCTCCCGGCCGGTGGGGATGGCGTTCTCGCGGTTGGCGCGCTGGCGGTCCGCCCACCAGCCGCCGGTGATGCGGGCGGCGCCCGGGGCGAGCGGGCGCAGGGGCGTGGTGCCGGGCGTCGGGGCAGCGGGGCCGGCCGAGACGGCGGGGGTGGAGGTGGTGCTCGTCATGGAGGGCTCCATCGGTCGCAGCGGTGCGGGAGGAACACGATTTCCTGAACCGTAGACCGCAAGAGTGCATGCTCACAAGCGGTCCTAGCGCCTCGACACCTGGTAGGTTCCGGAAAACTCGGAACGCCGCTGGTGGGTGTGGAGGTGGTCGCGGTGGCAGCGGGACCCGTCGGTGGCGCCGGGCGCGGCGCGCCGCGCATCGTCGACGTCGCCGCCCTCGCGGGCGTCTCCCCCGGCACCGCCTCCAAGGCCCTCAACGGCACCGGCCAGCTGCGCCGCCAGACCGTCGACCGCGTGCGGGCCGCCGCCGCCCAGCTCGGGTTCACCCCCGACGGCGCGGGCCGGACCCTGCGCTCCGGGCGCAGCTTCATCGTCGGCGTCATCACCACCGACAGCGTCGGCAGGTTCACCCTCCCCGTGCTGCTCGGCGCGGAGGACGCGCTCGGCGCCGGTGACATGGCGCTCCTGCTGTGCGACACCCGTGACGACCCGGTGCGCGAGCAGCACCACCTGCGCAAGCTGGCGGCCCGCAGGGTCGACGGGATCCTCGTGACGGGGCGGCGCACCGACCCCCGCCCGCCGCTGGGGCCGCTCGCCCCCGGCGTGCCGGTGGTGCACGCCTTCCAGCCGTCGGCGCGCCCGGGCGACGCCAGCGTCGTCGTCGACGACGCGGGGGGCGCGGCCGAGGCCGCGCGGCACCTGCTCGACCTCGGACGGCGGCGCATCGCGCACGTCACCGGGTGGCGCGCCCACCACAGCGCCAGCGCGCGGGCCGCTGCCGTGGTCGAGGCCCTCGGCGGTCCGGGGGGCGGGGTCCTCGCCGGGGAGCCCCTCTTCGGGGAGTGGACCGAGCAGTGGGGCCGCCAGGCGGTCGACGTGCTGCTCTCCCGCCACCCCGACCTCGACGGCATCACCTGCGGCAGCGACCAGGTGGCCCGCGGGGTCTGCGACCGGCTGCGCGAGCTGGGGCGCTCGGTGCCCGGCGACGTGGCCGTCACCGGTGTCGACGACTGGGAGGTCATGGCCCTGGCCAGCCGGCCCCCGCTGACCACCGTGGACCTGCGCCTGCAGGAGGTGGGCCGCACGGCCGCGCGGCTGCTCCTGGACGCCGTCGAGGGCCGCCCCGTGCCCGAGCGGACGGTCGTGCCGTCTCGGCTGGTGCTGCGCGCCTCGACGCTCGGGGTCTAGCCCGCTCGGCGGACCGGGCGGCTCAGACCAGGGCGACCCACTGGCTCCAGAACGCCTGCCCGATGAGCACGACGACGACGGCGTACGAGACCACCGTGAGGAGCAGGCGGTACTCCACGAGGCCGGCCACGAGGCGGCGGGCGCCCTCGGGCACCGGGAGCACGCCGCGGTCGAGGCTGTCGACCGTCGTCGTCCAGAACATCGGGATGACCACGGCCCACGCCACCATGCAGTACGGGCACAGCGCGCCGATGACGTACAGGCTCTGGCTGATCAGCCAGCAGACGAAGACGAACCCGAGCGTGATGCCCACCTGCCAGCCCAGCCGCACCCAGCGCGGCAGCGGCGTGCGCGACAGGAGCAGCACGCCGAGCGTGGTCGCGACCGTGAAGGCGGCGATGCCGAGCAGCGGGTTCGGGAAGCCGAACAGGCGCGCCTGCCACGTGGTCATCACCGACCCGCAGGAGATGAACGGGTTGATGTCGCAGGAGAGGGCGGCGTCGGGGTTCCCGGCGAGCGTGATGCGCTCGACGGTGAGGGTGAAGGCGGCGAGGAAGCCGATCACCCCGCCGACCACCAGGAGCAGCCCGAGGCGGCGCTGCGGCACCGGGTCGGCGGAGATCGTCCGCTCGACGTCGGCGCGGCCGTCCGGCGCGGTGGGCGCCGGCTGCCTCAGGCTGCCCGTGGCCATCAGGCGCCCGCGCCGATGGCGGTGGCCAGCTGCTCCTGCGAGGGGGCGTTCACGGTCGCGCCGTCGGCGCCGGTGAGGAGCTGCCCGTCGACCAGGACCGTCGGAGTGCCACCGACCAGCTGTGCTCCGGAGGCGTCGGTGAGGTCGAAGGCGGCGCTGTTCTTCTCCTGCACGAAGTCCTCGTAGGGCCGGTCGGCGATGCAGGGGCCGACGTCGGCCCCCGCGGACTGCGCGATGGAGATCAGCCGGCTGTCAGTGAGGCCGCCGGCGCCCTCCTCCGGCTGCTCCAGGTACATCGCGGTGTTGAACGCGTAGAAGTCGGCGCCGTTCGGCACCTGCCCCGCCACGCAGTACGCGGCGTTCGCGGCGCGGGTGGAGTAGTCCTGCCGCAGCCTGTCGTCGAGGAAGTTCAGCACCCGGTAGTCGAGCTTCACCGTGCCGGCCTGCACCTGCTCGTCGAGCCACGGGCCGACGGCCGCCTCGTACTGCTTGCAGACCGGGCACTGGTAGTCCTGGAAGATCGTCACGGTGTGCGGGGCGCTCGCCTGGCCCACCTCGATGCCGCCGTCGGCGGTGACGCCCGGCGGGGTGGCGCTGGCCTGGGTGCTGCTGCCGCTGCGGGTGATCGCGAGCGCCACGAACCCGATGACGAGCACGACGGCGACGACGCCGGCGCTGATGGCGAGCACGCGGTTGCGGCGCTTCCTGCGGGCCTCGAGCTCGCGCATCTGGCGCGACTTCTCACGGGCCGCCTCGCGGCGGGCGTCCTTGGTGCTGGGCCGGTCGGGCACGGGGGGTCCTCCAGGGATCAGGGCGACCACCAGGGTAAGCGCCGCCCGGCGCCGCCCCCGGCCGTCGTGACCGGTGTGTGACCGGCTTCGCAGGGCGCTCCCAGCGTGCGGCCGACCGGGCTCAGCCCAGGCCGAGGGGCGGCTGCACCAGGGGGGCCCAGTCGGGCTGCCCGCCGGCCGCGACCACCACGAGCACGCAGGCGAGGAGCAGCAGGGCCAGCACCGCCACCGCGACCAGGCTCGACGTGCGCCCCGGGAAGGCGCCGCGCGCCGCCGTGCGGGTGCCGCGGCGCAGCGACCGGCTGCCCGGTCCCCACCAGGCGGTGACGGTGCCCACGAGGACGGCGGCGGCCAGCGGCAGGGCCTGCCCGGGGACCGGGGTGCTCTGCGGGGCGATGGCCCAGCCGACGAGGAACGCCGTGCTCAGCGCCATCGCCGCGGGCAGCAGCAGCGCGGGCACCGAGCCCAGCGCGGCGAGCAGCAGCTGGCCGGGCAGCGCGAACGCCACGACGGCCCCGTCGGAGCGGCGGGGACCGCGCTCGTACCGGCGCCGCACCGACGCGGCGACGGCGCGGTCGACGGTGCGGCCCAGCACCGCGGTCACGGCGACCGCGATCGCCGCGACCAGCGGGGCGACGGCACCCAGGGCCACCGCGACCAGCAGCAGGAGCAGCAGGACGGCGCTGGTGGCGGGTCGCCCGCGGCCGGCCCGGTCGGCCTCGTGGTCACCGATCGGGGCGTACGGCGACGGGCGCTCGGCCGCCCGGCGCTGGTCCAGGTCGTGGCGCTGGTCGTCGGACGGGTCGAGGTGCAGGTCGCGGCCGGTGGGGCGCAGCTGCTCGGTGGCGGGCTCGGGGCGCCGGGGCACGGGGCGGTGCTGCTCGTGCGGGGGGTGGGGCGCGGGCGGGGCAGCGGGCCCGGCGGCCGGGGGGATCGCCCGGGTCCGGTCGTGCGCGCCGTCGTGCGGCCCCTCGGCGGGGAGGGCGCGGGTGCGCTCCCCGCCGGCCGGCTGCGCCGCCAGCGCCGCGGTGGGGGCGTCCGGCGTCGTCGCCCGGGCGGGTTCGGGCCACGGCACGGGCGCGGCCTCGGGCGGGGCCCCCGCCAGCGGGGCGGCGGCCTCGGGGAGCTGGACGGTGCTCTCGGCGCGGCTGTCGGCGGGCCGGTGGTGCAGGCCCGTCGGAGCAGCGGCCGGAGGCGCCGCGGCTGGCAGCGGAGCTCGAACGCGCTCGGGGAGCGCGGTGGTCCGCTCACCGGACGACGCCACCCCCGGCACCGGCCAGGCGCCGTCGGCACCCCCGTCGGCGAGGCCCTGGACCGCCTGGCGCAGCCGGCGCGGCGGCGGCCGCAGGGCGGGGTCGGCGGACAGCGCCGCGGCGAGCAGCTCGACCAGGGGCTCGGGGGCACCGGTCAGGTCGGCGGCACCGCGACGCACGCGGGAGAGCACCGCCTCGGTGGGGCCGCGGCCGAAGGGCGGGCGGCCGGTGGCGGCGAAGGCCAGCGTGGCGGCCCAGCCCCACCAGTCGCCCGAGGTGGCCACCGAGGCGCCGTCGAGCACCTCCGGGGAGAGGTAGCCGGGCGTCCCCATCACCAGACCGGCGCTGGTGAGGCGGACGTCGTCGGCGACCTGCGCGATCCCGAAGTCGATGACGACGGGCTCGCCGTCGGAGACGAGCACGTTGCCGGGCTTGAGGTCGCGGTGGACGACGCCGGCGGCGTGGATCGCCGCGAGCGCGTCGCCGAGGCCCAGGCCGATGCGGCCCAGCGCCCGCCCGGTCAGCGGCCCCTCCTGCTCGACCAGCACGTCGAGCGGGGGCGCGGGCACGAACTCGGTGACGACGTAGGGCTGCTCGGCGCTCGGGTCGGCGTCGAGCACCTCGGCCACGCGGGGTGAGCGGACCCGCTGCAGGGCGTCGACCTCGCGGGCCAGGCGGCTGCGCGCCGACGGGTCGGCGGCGACGTGCGGTCGCAGCACCTTGATGGCCACCGCGCGGCCGGCGGGGTCCAGGCCGAGGTGCACGACGCCCATGCCGCCCCCGCCGATCACCTGGAGCAGCCGGTAGGGGCCCAGGCGGCCGACGACGGAGGGGGTCGCGGGCGCTGCCTGCGGAGGGGTCCCCGCAGAGGTCGTGGCGTCCACCCGACCACGGTACGCGGCAGGCGGCCCCCGCGTCGCTCCGCGCGCGCCGCGGCGGCTGGGCCGTCGCCGGGGGTCCGGCGGGGCGGTGGACGGACGCGGCGGACGAGCGCGGGGGACACCGCGAGATCGCGACCCCGCGGGGCGCCGCCTAGGGTCGACCCGGACGGTGGGCCCAGGTCAGGTCGGGTCGACCGCCGGAGCACGAGGAGATGGCGGCGCGTGACCGAGGGCGCTGGCGAGTACGACTTCGTGGTGGTGGCCAACCGGCTCCCCGTCGACCGCGTGGTCGCCGACGACGGCGAGGTGACCTGGCGCACCTCCCCCGGCGGCCTGGTGACGGCCCTGGAGCCCGTGATGCGGCAGGCCGACGGCGCCTGGGTCGGGTGGAGCGGAGACGCCGGCGAGGCGCCGGAGCCCTTCGACACCGACGAGATGCGCCTGGTCCCGGTGCCGCTGTCGGAGGAGGAGGTCAGCACCTACTACGAGGGCTTCTCCAACGACACCCTGTGGCCGCTCTACCACGACGTCATCGCCGTCCCCACCTACCACCGCGCCTGGTGGGACGCCTACGTGCGCGTCAACCGGCGCTTCGCCGAGGCCGCGGCGGCGCAGGCCGCCCCGGGGGCGACGGTGTGGGTGCAGGACTACCAGCTGCAGCTGGTCCCGGCCGCGCTGCGCGAGCTGCGCCCCGACCTGAAGATCGGGTTCTTCAACCACATCCCGTTCCCGCCCTACGAGCTGTTCGCGCAGATGCCGTGGCGGCGCCAGGTGGTCGAGGGGCTGCTCGGCGCCGACCTGCTGGGGTTCCAGCGCCAGTCCGACGCCAACAACTTCCTGCGGGTGTGCCGCCGCCTGCTCGGCATCGACAGCCGCCGCCACCGCATCGTCGTGACCGACGAGGGCGGTGCGCAGCGCGAGGTGCACGCCGCGGCGTTCCCGATCTCGATCGACACCCCCGCCTTCGAGGAGCTCGCCGGGCGCGACTCGGTGCAGTCGCGCGTGACGGAGGTGCGCTTCGAGCTCGGGGCGCCCCGCAAGCTGCTCCTCGGCGTCGACAGGCTCGACTACACCAAGGGGATCATGCACCGCCTCAAGGCGTACGGGGAGCTGCTGGACGACGGCCTCGTCGACCCCGAGGACACCGTCTTCGTCCAGGTGGCCACCCCGAGCCGCGAGCGGGTCGACAGCTACCGGCAGCTGCGCGACGAGATCGAGCTGGCCGTCGGCCGGATCAACGGCGAGCACGGCACCATCGGGCGCGCCGCCGTGCACTACCTGCACCACAACCAGCCCCGCGAGGAGATGTCGGCGCTCTACCAGGCCGCCGACGTGATGCTCGTGACGGCGCTGCGCGACGGCATGAACCTCGTGGCCAAGGAGTACGCGGCCTCACGGCTCGACGAGCGGGGCGTGCTGGTGCTGAGCGAGTTCACCGGCGCCGCGGACGAGCTGAACGGCTCGCTGCTGGTCAACCCCCACGACATCTCAGGGCTGAAGCGCACCATCGCCCAGGCGCTGCAGATGGACGAGAAGGAGCAGAACCGGCGGATGCGCCAGCTGCGCCGCCGGGTGCGGAGCCACGACGTCACCCGCTGGGCGGAGCAGTTCCTGGCGGCGCTGGAGACCGGGCACGGGTCGGGCACCACCGTCTCCGAGCACGCGCAGGCGACGGCGGGGCAGCTGTGACCGGCGCCACGGCGGGCGGCCCGCCGGCCGGCCTGCCGGGAGACCTGGCCGAGGCCCTGCGGCGGCTGGCCGAGGCGCCGTCGCTGCTGGTGGCCCTCGACTTCGACGGCGTCGTGGCTCCCATCGTCGACAGCGCGGGGGCCGCCCGCGCCCTGCCGGCCTCGGCGGAGGCCGTCGAGGCCCTGGCGGGCGCCGACCGGGTGGCGGTCGCCCTGGTCAGCGGACGGTCCATGGCCTCGCTGCGCCAGGTGAGCGGTCCCCCCGCCGGCGCCCTGCTCGTGGCCAGCCACGGCGCCGAGGGCGACGGGGTGCCCACCGACCTGACACCCGGGCAGTCGTCGCTGCTGGAGCGCCTGGTGGCGGAGGTGACCGCCGTCGTCGAGGCCCACCCGGGCACCGAGGTGGAGCACAAGCCGGCCGGCGTGGTCCTGCACACCCGCCGCGCGCCCCGCGACGCCGCCGCGGCCTCCGCCCGGGCCGTGCTCGACGGCCCGGCGCGGTGGGACGGCGTGAAGGCCCTCGAGGGCAAGGAGGTCGTCGAGCTCAGCGTCGTCGACGCCGACAAGGGCCGGGCCCTGGTGGCCCTGCGCGACAGGCTCGCCGGCGAGACCGGGACGCGCCCCGCGGTGCTCTTCGCGGGCGACGACGTCACCGACGAGAACGGCTTCCGGGTGCTGGAGCCGAGCGCCGGGGACGTCGGCGTGAAGGTCGGCGACGGCCCGACGGCAGCGGCCTTCCGGGTGGGTGCCCCCGAGGACGTGGCGGTCCTCCTGGAGCACCTCCTCGCGGATGTCCTGACAACTCGTCGCTGACGGGGGCTTCCGGGAACGCTCGGCGTGGTGCAGGATGTCGCTCGGACACCGGCGTCCGCAGCTGGTCGCCGGTAGCCCTCCACGTGGCCGTCGGTGGCCGCGGGGAGTCCCTCACTCGGATCGTCCGGCACGTTCCTGCCGGTGGGAGGACGCCTTCTCATGGCATCTGTGGTCTACGACAACGCGACCCGTCTGTACCCCGGTGGCGAGCGCCCCGCGGTCGACAAGCTGAACCTCGAGGTCGCGGACGGCGAGTTCCTCGTCCTCGTCGGCCCCTCGGGCTGCGGCAAGTCCACCTCGCTGCGCATGCTCGCCGGCCTGGAGGACGTGAACTCGGGCCGCATCCTCATCGGTGACCGCGACGTCACCGACGTGCAGCCCAAGGACCGCGACATCGCGATGGTGTTCCAGAACTACGCGCTGTACCCGCACATGACCGTCGCCGACAACATGGGCTTCGCCCTGAAGATCGCCGGCGTCAAGAAGGACGAGATCAAGACCCGCGTCGCCGAGGCCGCGAAGATCCTCGACCTGACCCAGTACCTCGAGCGCAAGCCGAAGGCCCTCTCCGGTGGCCAGCGCCAGCGCGTCGCCATGGGCCGCGCCATCGTGCGCCAGCCGCAGGTCTTCCTCATGGACGAGCCGCTGTCGAACCTGGACGCGAAGCTCCGCGTGCAGACCCGCACGCAGATCGCCCAGCTGCAGCGCCGCCTCGGCGTCACCACCGTCTACGTGACCCACGACCAGGTCGAGGCCATGACGATGGGTGACCGCGTGGCGGTCCTCAAGGACGGCCTGCTCATGCAGGTCGACAGCCCCCGCCGCATGTACGACCACCCGAACAACGTCTTCGTCGCCGGCTTCATCGGCTCCCCCGCGATGAACCTGCTGACCCTCGACGTGGTCGACAACGGCGTGAAGTTCGGCTCCACCACGGTGCCGGTGCCCCGCGACACCCTCCAGGAGACCGGCTCGACCGTGACCCTGGGTGTCCGCCCCGAGGACCTCGACCTCTCCGACGACGGCCTGCCCGTCGAGGTCGACGTCGTCGAGGAGCTCGGCGCCGACGCCTACCTGTACGGCCGCGCCAAGATGGGCTCGACCGAGCAGCAGATCATCGCCCGCGTCGACGGCCGTCGCCCCCCGGTCGCCGGCTCCACGGTGCGCGTGGTCCCCAAGGCGAACCACATCCACCTGTTCTCCTCCAAGGACGGGCAGCGCATCGGCGACTGAGCCCACCAGCTCAGCACCACCAGCTCCACACCGGAGGGCGTCCCGCTGAGGCGGGGCGCCCTCCGGCGCGTCGGGAGCGGCCGTCGCTCGGGCGCCGCTCAGACGTCGAGCAGGCGGCGCCCCTCGAAGGCGCGACCGAGGGTGACCTCGTCGGCGTACTCCAGGTCACCGCCGACGGGCAGGCCGGAGGCGAGGCGCGTCACCCGCAGGCCCATGGGGCGCAGCATGCGCGCCAGGTACGTGGCCGTGGCCTCGCCCTCGAGGTTCGGGTCGGTCGCGATGATGACCTCGGTGACCTCGCCCGACGCCAGGCGCGTCAGCAGCTCGCGGACGCGCAGGTCGTCCGGGCCGACGCCCTCGATGGGGCTGATGGCCCCACCCAGCACGTGGTACCGGCCGCGGTACTCGCGGGTGCGCTCGATGGCCACGACGTCCTTCGGCTCCTCGACGACGCACAGCGCGGTCGCGTCGCGGCGCGGGTCGCGGCAGATGCGGCACTGCTCCTCCTGGGCGACGTTGCCGCAGACGGTGCAGAAGCGGACGCGGCGCTTGACCTCGGTGAGCGCCGTCACCAGGCGGCCGACCTCGTCCTCGTCGGCGGCGAGCAGGTGGAACGCCAGCCGCTGGGCGCTCTTGGGCCCGACGCCGGGCAGCCGCCCGAGCTCGTCGATGAGGTCCTGGACCGCGCCTTCGTACACGCGTCGAGCCTACGTGCCACCTCCGACGGCAGCGGTCAGCTCCGCTCGTCGACCGACAGGACGCGCCCGCCCAGGACCCGCTCCACGACGGCGAGGCCGACCTGCCCCGAGCCCTCGGCGTCGGGGTCGTCGCGGCTGATCTCGTCGTCGGGGCGCTGGGCGCTCGCGGCCGGAGCGTCGCCACCCGCGACCGGGGCCGAGCGCGCCCGCATCGCCGACCGCGCGAGGTCGGCCCCTCGCAGGGGCCCGCTCGGGGGAGCCGACCGCGGCGGTCCCGCCGGTGCGCTCGGTGCGGCCTGGGCCGACGCTGCCGGG